>JGI2171J19970_10000605_pt1 | contig 19455 bp, 16 predicted proteins | sample DeeMarSWOR324_28_FD_19970 | JGI IMG/M metagenome (IMG submission 19970) | reverse complement strand
CCGTGGATCAATTAAGATCATAAATACGATTGATGAGGCTCCCAGCACGATTGCATCGGTGATGGCCACTAACCCCATCCCCACGGCCATTCGCACGGCATCAATGTCATTGGTGGCATGGGCCATGAGATCTCCCGTCTTAGTCTCTTGGAAGAAACCCAGCGATAAGGTTTGGAGGTGGGAAAACAACCGGTTCCTCAGGGCCTCCTCAATCCTCCGTGCCGTTCCCAAAATCATCAGCCTCCAAAAATACCGAAAAAACCCGATGAACAGGGCAATGCCGGTTATGGAGAGACCATACGTGATCAGATCGGCCCGCACGATCCCTCCCCTCGTCAAATCATCGATGGCCCATCTAATCACCTGGGGGATGATGAGTTGAAGGCCATCTACAACCAGGAGGGTGGTCAACCCTGCAATGAGGTGCCATCTGTATCGGACGAAATAGATCTTCAGCGTCCTGAAATTCCCCATGACAGAGGCCTCTGGGTGAAGTCAGCCCGGTCAGCGACCGGCTAACTTTTTACCATACTTTTGTGGGGACCTAAAGGCAAGGAAAGTTCACCCCGGAGTTTTTGAAAAACACCTTTGTCCCTTCGATTCAGTGGTTTCTGGTCTGTTGCCCGAATTCCCATCCGCTCACTGAAAATAATTTTGGACCATTCTAAAGCTCGCTTCACTGCAAACTTAAAACTCGCCCTGCGGGCTCAAACAATGGCTTTGCGCCCGTTTCGCTGCACTAAGAATGGTTAGTCAAAATTCTTTAATGCTCGCTCCAGGGAACCCGGGCAATAGCCCGTTCCGAAGCGGCAGCCTCCTCGTTGAGGAATGTCACTTGCCCATCCAATGGCGAAATTTCCACGATTTTGATAAGATAATTTAATGATATGATGAAAAAGTATCTCCTTCCCCTCATCCTGTCCTTGATCCTTTCCCTCCTCCCGGGGTGCGTTTACGTCATTTCAAGGGACGTGAGAAGGGAGGTAACCCCCGATCTGAGCTTCAAGGAGGTGCTCAAAGCCCCCGACGCCCATAAGGGAAAGCTTGTTCTCTGGGGCGGGGCGATCATCGACTCCAAGAACTTGAAGGAAGGAACGCGGATCGTCGTACTCCAGAAGGATCTGAACAGCTGGGGAAGGCCAAAGGAATCTGATAAGAGCCAGGGGAGGTTTATTGTCCTCCACCCGGGGTACCTGGACACGGCCATATACCGAAAGAAAAGGGAAATTACCGTGGCCGGTGAAATTACGGGGCGGAAAGTGTTGCCCATCGATGAGATTGAATATACCTATCCAGTGGTCTTTCCCAGGGAGATCCACCTGTGGACGGAGAAGACGAAAGCCGAATATCCATACCCCTACTGGCCTTATCCATGGTGGTGGGATTACCCTTATTACCCTTACTGGCCATATCCCCGTTATCGCCCCTGGTATCGTTAATTCTTGAAGCCGGGGGGAATGTTCTCTTAAGCCGAGGAAATCCGAATCACCATGAAATTTCGCGTTCCGCCCGGGGTCTGAACGCTCACCTCGTCGTCCACTTTCTTCCCCATCAGGGCGAGCCCGACGGGGGAACTGGACGAAATCTTGCCTTGTTTCACGTCCGATTCATCGGGACCCACGATTTGGTACTGAACCTGTTCGCCGGTATCCAGGTTCTCCAGGAGAACCACGGATCCGAATACCACCCTATCGGTTGATAGGTTTTTAATCTCGATGATTTCAGAACGGGTCAACCTCGACTCGATATCCTGTATCCTTCCTTCGACAAAGGCCTGTCTCTCCTTTGCCGCTTCGTATTCGGCATTCTCAGTCAAATCCCCATGGGAACGGGCCTCCTCAATGGACTGCATCGCCTGAACCCGATCAACCCTCTTCAGCCGGCTCAATTCCTTCATCAGGTCTTGATATCCTTGTCTGGTGATAGGAACCTTTTTCATCGTCCTCCTCCCCCGATTATGGGGCATTTAATACAAGTCCCTTACGAAAGTCAACGGAAAACGACCTCAAACAATCAATGCCTGACATATCTCCTGGGCACAGGCCTGCGACTCCAACCTCTCCTCTCCTCCTTCCTTTTCCAAGAGGACCACAATGGGGATATCCTCTGGGGCATCGCTGTATCGGACACAGAGGGATGAAGCAATCTCAATGCACGACTTTGAAGAACCTCGAGGAATCAATGCGATGGGGCCAGGATAATCCATCACCTTGATGACCACATCCGTCTCATGGGCCAGTTCCAGGAGTCGTTCATTTTCCTCTTTACGTCTCCCGATGACGAGCTTTGTGGATTCATCCAGCCGAAAATGGCGCCCGACACGGAGGAGCTCTATATCCCGGATTTCAAGCTCACCTTGGTGGGCAAGGAGATCCCTTAATCGCCTGGAAAAGGCCGGGTCGGTGAGCAAACACCCCCCGGCTGGGTCGGGAAACTCGGTTATACCATAGTGCTCTGCCAATTCAAATTGGTTTTTCCGGGAACGCCCCCTGATATCCAGGAGCCTTCCCCGATCGACTTTGCCCTCCCTTTCCGGAATGGTTTCGGGCAAGAGCTTGGCGCTCAGGGGACGGAGAATGAGCCCTTCATAGCCGGATTCCCGAGCAACCGTTTGAAGGGCTTGTTTATTCTGAGACATGGGACGTTGTCCCAACACCTCACCGGTAAATATGAAATCGAAATTCTCCCTTTTGAGGAGAGCCCCAGCTCGTTTCAGCATCAAGATGTGGCAATCGATGCAGGGATTCACGTTCCTCCCGTACCCGTACCTCGGACCTCGAACCATTCGGAGGTGCTCCTCTGAGATATCGATGATCCGCAGGGGTATCTTCAGCTGGGCCGCCGCCCTTTGGGCCTTCTGAGAATCGAAAAAGGGGGTTTGAAAGCAGAGGCCGAGGACTTCAATGCCTTGATCCTGTAAAAGGCGGGCGGCAAGCATGCTATCCAATCCGCCCGATAGAAGTCCTATGGCCCTGGCCAAATTCACCAATCCTTTCCCGAACGGGAATATGCCGAGGGAGGCGAAATTATAGAATAGGGAGAACCGGTGCAAAAATCAAGATGACCGGCCCTTGCGTGGAAAAAGAATTGATTTTCCATCGGTTTTACTATTAAATTAGAATCCTTGTCGAGTATAGATTAAGGTGAGAGGTGGTTAAATGAGGAGCCAGCGCTTAAGGGATGTATCTAAACGGGTTGTGATTACCGGATTGGGCCCGGTTACCCCCGTCGGCATAGGAAAGGAGCCTTACTGGGAATCCCTTTTAGAGGGAAGATCGGCGGCCAAGCAGATCGATTTTCCCGGTTTCGATATGGAACAATATAAGACCAAGATCGCTGTTCCAATAGAGAACTTCAGCCTTTCCGACTATGTGATCGAGACGAAGAAGTCGAAATATTTGGGCAGGACCTCCCGATTTGCCCTCGCAGGGGCCATATTGGCCCTTAAGGATGCGGATCTAACTGTGGAATTGAATGAGGAGAGGCCCAAGGAGGGACAATATCGCATAGTGGATGTAAGCTCCTTCAGCGCAGGGGCTATTTTGGGCATCGGTGTCGAAAATATGGACCTCATGGAGACTTATCACGAGAATTTCCTCGAACATAGGGGGCCGAAGCGGATATCCCCCTTTGGATTGCCCCACATCTATATGAGCTCCATCGCCTCCAATGTGGCGGATCGGTTTACCCTTCAGGGATCTACCTATACCGTTTCATCTGCCTGTGCCTCCGGCACTCACGCCATTATCAATGCCTATCGCCAGATACGGGAGGGATCCGAGGACGTTATGGTCACAGGGGGTGTGGATGCCTGTATCACGCCATATGTTTTCGGCGGTTTCGTCGCACTCAGGGCCATGTCCACTCGAAATGACGAGCCCCAAAGGGCCAGTCGCCCCTTTGATGCCGAGAGAGATGGATTCGTCATGGCAGAGGCGGCGGGAATACTCGTTCTGGAGAGATTGGAACACGCCCTTGCAAGGAATGCCTCGATTTATGCCGAGCTCATCGGATATGGAATGACAGCGGATGCCTACCACATTACCGAACCTGACCCCCAAGGCAGTTCCCTCATAAGGGCCATCAAGCTCGCATTGGAAAGCTCCAGCATCAGCCCGCAGGAGATAAGTTACATCAATCCCCATGGGACGTCGACTCGGCTGAACGATGCTGTGGAGACGCTAGCGATAAAGAAGGCGCTGGGAGAATGGGCCTACCACATTCCCACCAGCTCAACGAAGTCAATTACCGGCCATTGCATGGGAGCGGCAGGTGGAGTCGAAGCCATAGCAACAGCCCTGACTATCGAAAGAGGAATCATCCACCCAACCATCAATTACGAATTTCCAGACCCCGAATGCGATCTGGACTACGTTCCCAACGAGCCACGGAAGGCTGAGGTCAAAACCGCCATGTCCATCTCGGCCGGATTTGGCGGCGTAAATAGCGCTATTGTTATGAGACAATTTGAGGGGATTTAAGCTCTCACAGAGCATCGAAACGAACGATTCAAAATAGGCAGTCGTCCCCCTGGTCTTATCATGAAGGCCTTGTGTTTTAATGGGTAACGGGTCAACGGATCGAGGGCGGGCGGGGGATCGGAAGCCGAAATGGTCTCACAGTTGCAGATTATATTCCTCGACTCTGAACACGCCCCCGGGGTGATTGAAGAGGAGGTTAAGAATTTCTTTTACGTCCTTTCCCTTGTATTTGCAAAGCGCCCAAATCTTATAAAGGGTGAACGTGTTAAGGGCGACAATCTTGGCGGGCTCCAACCTCAATAAAGCATCCCTTGAGAAATCCTCGATTTTCTCCCTCTCGGCTAAAGAAATATCATGATGGGCATTTGCGATAATGACCGTCTTTTCGCTATCCTCCTTTTCCCGTTCGAATTGCAGGGCCTGATTGAATTTACTGTTATCCCCTCTGACCTCAATCTCGGATCCAATGACCTGCATGCCGAAAGTCATGCGGCTTCCCGGTACCTTAACGATTCGGTCAATGGTCGAGTATTTGGGCGTCTTGGTCACCTGGAGGCCCAAGTCCTTGAGCACTGAGTGAACCGCATCAACCAACATCAGCTCGTTCTTGCCCCAGAGAATGTATTTCACCGTATCGAGCTGATCCTCTTGTTTCTCAGGGGCATCGGGTTTCCCTTCGGGGGATTCCTCGTCCGCGTCCTTAGCCTTGAGGGTTCGTTCAAGCTTGCCCACGATAAACATGGCAACGAGGCATCCCAGTGGAACGCACAATTTGGCCATATCGGTATATTCGATTGCGCCGTAGATACCGAAGACGGCCAGTAAGAGTTGGAAGAGGAGAAGCGCGTACATGGCTTTACCTTAAACCCCCTTATTTCAAAAGCAAATTCTATGCCAACTACCGACTAAGCCAAAGGAGGACTCTTCTAAAGAATTACCTAATAAAATCAAGCCTTTTAGGTCTTTCACCCTGAGGAACGGAAAAACATCTATAAAAAATTGTTAGGATTGTGGAAAAAGTTACCGCTTCTCCCTTCTCGTCCTTGATCTCGCCCCTCCTCCCCACTGACCGCATGGCTACAGCGCTACAACGCCGCAGAACCAATGTTTGAGTGGCAAAGAGCGATTTTTCCAGAGGCCTCAGGAGGATTCATTGACAATGGGGTGGTTTCCCCCATACAATAGATGCCCAAGATGAAGGTTGCTTACCGTTCTCTCACGAGAGAAATCCGTGCCTCCTCTCTCATTGCTGTGCTCATTTTCAGCGTCGTCTTCATGATGGGGAAAACATCAGAATGAGAAAATTCCTTCTTGCCTGCCTCTCCGGTTTACTCCTTTCCCTTATATTTCCCAAATTCGATATAGAAATCCTTGCGTGGGTTTCCCTCGTCCCACTGCTCTTTGCCATCCAGGGGGAGAATCCTCTAACCAGCTTGTACCTGGGCTTTACTGCTGGCCTCGTCTCTTTTCTCGGCATTCTCTATTGGGTTATCGTGGCCATTAATATCTATGGAGGAATCCATCTCATCCTCAGTGGTCTCATCCTTCTGCTCCTCGTACTTTATTTAAGCCTGTATGTGGCGGTATTCGCCTTCTTGCTCAATTACATCAGGCGAAGGGTTCAATGGGACATGCTGGTCGTGGCTCCCTTCCTCTGGGTTTCCCTTGAATACATCCGATCCTTTTTCCTGACGGGATTTCCCTGGGCAACCCTCGGCTATTCCCAATATCTCAATCTTCCCCTCATCCAAGTAACCGATATAACGGGAGTGTATGGTATCTCGTTCCTTATTCTACTGGTCAATTCGGCGGTCTATGATTTTATTTCAAGCATAGGGCTCCGGGAGAGAACTCCCATTCGAGAAGGCGTCGTCGTTTTGACCATCCTCTCCGTGGTATTCGCATATGGCATTGTCAAGCTAAGAAAGGTTGAAACCATCTCCTCCTCCCAGCGAAAAATTAAAGTCGGCCTTGCCCAGGGAAATATCGATCAGGGCATCAAGTGGGATCCCGCCTATCAGGAGAAAACCCTTCAAATATACCAAAATCTCAGCTTCACCCTGGCAAGAGAGCAGCCATCCCTCATCATCTGGCCTGAGACGGCAACACCCTTTTTCTTCCAGTCGGAGGAGAAATATCGACCCCCCATGCTGGAGATTCCCGAAAAAACCGGCGCCTATCTCCTCTTCGGAAGCCTCTCGTATGAGTGGAGCAGGGGAAATGTTAGATACTACAACAGCGCTTATCTCATCTCGCCCCGAAGGGAGGTCATCGGAAGATACGACAAGATTCACCTCGTTCCCTTCGGCGAGTATGTCCCCCTCTCCGAGTTACTCTTCTTTCTGGGAAGCCTCAGCGCGGTGGGGAACCTCTCCCCGGGGAAAACCGTCCAGAATCTCCGTTTCCCCCCGGGGGATCTCGGCGTCCTGATCTGTTTCGAGATCATATTCCCCAATCTTTGCCGAAAGTTCGTAAAACGAGGAGCCGACTTCTTGGTCACCATAACCAATGATGCCTGGTTTGGGCGGACCTCCGCCCCTCATCAGCACCTATCCATGGCAACCTTCAGGGCCATCGAAAATCGGGTTTGCATTGCCAGGGCNGCCAATACCGGCATAAGCGCATTCATCGATGCCAAGGGGGAGATTCGGAAGAANAGCGATCTCTTCGTCGAGGAGGCTTTGGTTGGCCAAATCAGCCCCAAGATCGAGGAAACCTTCTATACTCGATACGGGGACCTCTTCGCCCTCATTACATCGGCAGTAGCCCTCATTTTCGTCCTATTGGCCTATCTTAAGAGGGTGTTGATCTTCCTCTAACCATCGGGGATGTATTGTATGGTGGCATCGGGATAGACGACGACCCTAGCCCGATTTCCCCACCTGTTCTCCAATATTCCCAGTACATCATCCCACGTCTTTGCCCAAATGATCGACGGCGGGGGGGCGAAGTAATCCGCGCTTGCCTTATCCCCGAAGGGAGCAAAAATGATAAACCGGTCTACCTTTGGCGGGAGGACGGGTTGGACCGAAAGGGAACCCCCCCGATGAATTTTGCCGAAGTTCCCGAAAAGGTAATGGGTGACCTGTCCCTCGGGAACGTTGGCAATGAGGACCAAATCCCCTCCCCCCTCCTTAACGGTCCGGGCGCCCATTTGAATGCCGATGCTGGCCTCGTTGGCCTTGCAGTGGTTATTGATCACCACTACGTCCGCCTCTCGGGGGGCTTTGGTGGCGTAGACCGTCTCGGCGAGCTTTACGCCCTCGATATGCTCCAGGATCGGGTCCCCAACGAACAGGCCAACGGTTTCTCCCCTGCTGTTGACTACGACGTCGACCTTTATATCAAGGCCCGCCATCCGCGTTGCCTCCTCGATATCCTCCCGAAATACGTTTCCCTCAAATTTGCCGGTACCCCAGAGATCCCGCGGTGCTTTCAAAAGGGTAGCATGGTTGAAGGATATGGCTTCCATGCTGGCTACCCCTGGCAAGAGAATCTTCCCCCCACCCCCGTATCCGCTGAACCCGTGCGGGCAGATGCAACCGATGCCGATCCTCAGGTCACAGGCCATCACCTCGCTGTTGATGGCCAATGGGGTGCCGAGCCTCGTCTTCCCGAGAAAGGTACAATTGCCGAATGGGTTATGGTTATACACCGGGAAGCGTTCCGGAATCTCCTCGCCCAATTTCTTTCGGAAATCGACGTTGGTGTGCGGGCCGTGGGCACCCAGGGCCGCGATGAACCGGATTCGTTCGTCCCCGATCCCCGCCTCCTCCAACTCCTCGAGGACGAAGGGCAGGATCTCCGCTGCTCGTGTGGGGCGGGATAGATCATCGAAGATGATGGCAACCTCATGCCTTCCCTTGGCCACCTCCCTGATAGACCCAGAGCCGATGGGTTTCGAGAAGGCCAGCCTCATCTCTTTCTCCGTTAACTTGGGGCGGTTGTGTCCCATCATTCTGCAGAGAATAACCTCCCAAGACTTTGGAAATGCCAGGTCTAACTCGGAATTCTCATGCCATAAGAGCTGAGGCACCTTGACCGATTGGATCTCCACGGTTAACCTCCTTCTTCGGGTCTTCGTTTATGTGGGTTTCCTTCCGTGATACAACAGTCTCGTATCCAGGTTCCGTATTACCGTATTCAGCGGCATATTGTATTCTCATCGCCCCCTTCCCATCTGTACGCCTAATGTCTCAGGCATTCCCATCAGCAGGGGAATGCGAATAACGATATCCAGCCCAGCTACAATCAGAAACAGGTATTGTGGGCCGATAGTATCCCAAATAGCTCCCGCTATAAAAGCTGTGACGGCGGCCAAGAGCATTCTAAAAAATCGCGAGATTCCGACCCACCTGCCCATCTGCTCAGGAGGAACCAACTCAAAATTCATAGCCCCTGTGACAACGAGGTTGATGTTTATGAAACCTTGCAGGACACCAGCCACTACCAGAAACAGAGGGCTTGGAGCCCAGATAAGTATCAAGTTGGAGGCCCAGAAAAGTGGTGCCATCAAATAGAGAACCTTTTTCCGCCCAATCGTGTCGGCTAACCTTCCCAGGGGGATCCCAAGGAGAAAGGGCGTCAATGAAAAACCGGTAACCATCGCCCCCAGTATGAATTGATCTGCTCCTTTCACCTCACGAGCGAAGACCTGAGTAAAGGGAATAAGCATACCTTGCGGCAGGAACGTTATAGAGTGGATAACGAGAAAGCGTTTTAAGCTGCGCCCCTGCCTGAATATTTGAGAAAGGTCTCTTAATAAGCTGAATCCACCCCCGGCGATTCCTCCCCACCTGCGGTTGGATAGTTGAGTAGCCACGAGGAAAAATGTGGCGATAGTGCCAACAAGACTAATAAAGAATAGTGGCCTGATACTACTGACATTCATACCACCAAATCTGGTGACCAGAAAAGCTCCAAGCATGGGAGCAACCATTCCCATAAAGCCTAAGGCTAAAGTCTCACAGCAGCTCATAGCCGTGACCCGGTCTTCTTTTGCCAAGGAATTAGCACATATGACACTACAACCATGAATACTTGTTGCAAATCCTATCCAGTACGCTACCATCGCGACGATAATAATTGGCCAACTCTGAGCTAGGCCATAGGTAAGGAAAGAAACAGCAAGCAGACCAATACCCACAAGGTAAATCCTCTTGGTACCAATTCTGTCGATGAGCCATCCTGTGAAAGGACTCAGTATGGCGGAGGCCCCCATTCCAATACTGTTGACTATTCCCAGCTGGGTGCCGCTAGCTCCCAATGCCATGGTGTAAATAGAGATGTAGGGAAAAACCATCTGATAGAAGAACCTGCCCATGGATGACCGCACTGCCGTCACTTTCCAATCGCGCTGTTGCCTGTTTAGGAAGCCAAGCCCTTTCGAAATAGCCCCAAGCGTAGCTTGACCTGCCCGCATCAGGTTCTCCCTCCCATGAAATTGGTTCTACGTGGAATAGGTCCTCGTATTGCCTGAAGGATAAATAGATATCAATTACCAGTGGTGGGGTCAATAAACCTGGTCCGTTTTTTTCTAATACAGGATGAAGTATGTAATGTATCGCCGCCTCGGATTCGATTGAATTGGGTTTAAAATCAAAGACGAAGCCAAGATTGGCGGATCCATATGTTCCAGTTAGTTAGCATTAGTTCCTCCGGGTTCCGAATCTTAATAACCTCCTTATCCTACTTTACTTATTAGAACGATTTTTCGATTTTGCTTGACGAAAACTTCCAAATTTGAGAAGATAAATCCTGTTTTCCGACAAAGCCAAACCATCCGTGAGGGTGGGGCGGAAAGCCACGGGTCTTTGAATTCCAGGTGTGGAATCTGAGAGTGGCTATACTCCAAGTTGGCTGATTTTTTGACTGGGGCGTCAGTAGCACCGTCAGAGCAAAACTTTCAATCAATTCTGAAGAAAGCCGGGTTGCCGAAGTGATAATCCATCACAAAGGTGGTGATCCGGCTTTTTTTAGGGTGCAAAGAAAACAGAGGGGGAACGGTGAGGTGAGTGTAACAGCGCTGGCCACAAAGGTGAGCTTTTCACGGCCGGTGGTGATTATTCTCGCTAAATGGCCGGAGAAGATAACAAGGGAAAACGAGTTTGAACTATATGGCAAATGGTTTTCTATGATTTTACGTTGTTCCCTTTGTTCCCTGACACACAACCCCATTTCTCCTATACTTCCCCTATCAAACAGCGAGTTCTTATCACCTCTAATATCTTCTATTGAATACAAAAGCTTTCATCCTAAGAGAGATGTATTTTGGGGGTAAAGCCTCTCTCAATTAAGATTTCTGGATTAGTTTCCAGTAAGCAGTATAAAAACTCAAAGAGAGGAGGAAACCATGAAATAAAAAGGGCACATTCAAAGAATAATCATCACGAAAGGAGGTAAGAGGGTATGAGGAGAGATAGGTTATTAAGGATGTTGGTAGTTATTACCACCACAATGGTTCTACCCACGTTAGTCTTTGCCTTCAATACCTCTGATGAAGCTCAAAAGGAACAGATATTGAAGCAGGCATATCGTGTTCAAGTACCGTTCATAGAAAATAGGGGGCAGGTAGAGAGTAAAGAGGTACGGTTCTATGCCAAGACCTTTGGGGGAACAATTTTTGTAGAACAGAGTGGAGTCCTCACCTATCACCTTCCTGCCAGTGACAAAAAGGGAGTGGTCATTAAAGAGATTCTCACACAGAAATGGATTAACGCAAAAGGATTAGAACCTTCACCTACCAGAGTGAACTATTTCATAGGCAATGATAAGAGCAACTGGAGGACAAATATCCCAACGTATGGAAGCATATCTTTGGGTGAAATCTACAGAGGTATAGAGCTCAAACTGAAGGCATATGGGAACAATGTAGAGAAGCTCTTCACTGTCTCTCCAGGAGGAGATGCACAGGCAATGAGGATCAAGATGAAAGGTGCAAGAGGATTAAAGGTAACTGACGGGGGAGAGCTTGAGGTCTTAACAGAGCTTGGCACCATAAAGTTCACGAAGCCTATTGCCTATCAGGAGGCAGGAGGGAAAAAGGATACCGTAGAGGTAGCCTATGCTCTTCATGAGGGAAATGTCTATGGCTTTAATGTAGGCGACTATGACAAGAATCGACCACTCATAATAGATCCCCTCTTAGCAGGCACCTTCATCGGGGGAAGTAATAGTGATCTTGGATATTCCATTGCCCTTGATTCAAGCAGAAATGTGTATGTGACTGGTGAGACAGCATTTTCTGACTTCCCCACCACTCCCGGTGGTTATGACACAANCTTTAATGGAGGCCGGGATGTCTTTGTCTCAAAGCTTGACANCAATTTGAGCTCCCTTCTGGCAAGCACCTTCATCGGGGGAAGTAATTGGGATGGAGGCCTCTCCATCTCCCTTGATTCAGGCGGAAATGTATATGTGACCGGTTGGACATTGTCTTCTGACTACCCCACCATTTTTGGTTGCTATGACACAAGCCATAATGGATGGACTGATGTCTTTGTCTCAAAGCTTGACAACAGTTTGAGCTCCCTTGTGGCAAGCACCTTCATCGGGGGAAGTGGTTATGATTATGGCAATTCCATTGCCCTTGATTCAGGCGGGAATGTGTATGTGACTGGTGAGACAGAATCTACCGGCTACCCCACCATTTTTGGTTGCTATGACACAAGCTTTAATGGTGGCTATGATGTTTTTGTTTCAAAGCTTGACAGCACTCTGGGTTCCCTTCTGGAAAGTACATTCATCGGCGGAAGTAATTCTGATCGTGGCAATTCCATTGCCCTTGATTCAGGCGGACATGTGTATGTGACCGGTTATACAGTATCTACTGATTACCCCACCATTTTTGGTTGCTATGACACAAGCTTTAATGGTGGCTACAATGATGTATTTGTCTCAAAGCTTAACGGCAGTTTGAGTTCTCTCCTGGCAAGTACCTTCATCGGGGGAAGTGATCAGGATGAGGGCAATTCCATTGCTCTTGATTCAGGCGGGAATGTGTATGTGACTGGTTGGACATTCTCTTCTGACTATCCCACCGTTTTTGGTTGCTATGACACAGGCCATAATGGAAGCCAGGATGTTTTTGTTTCAAAGCTTGACAGCACTCTGGGTTCCCTTCTGGAAGGCACCTTCATCGGAGGAAGTGATTCTGATTATGGCAATTCCATTGTCATTGATTCAGGAGGAAATGTGTATGTGACTGGTGAGACGAAATCTACTGACTACCCCACTCCTGGTGGTTATGACACAAGCAACAATGGAAGGGGTGATGTATTTGTTTCTAAACTCAATAACACTCTAATCTCTCTTTTAGCAGGAACATTCATCGGGGGAAGCAATGATGACTATGGAGAATCCATTGCCCTTGATTCAGGCGGGAATGTGTATGTGACTGGTTGGACATTCTCTACTGACTATCCCACCATTTTTGGTTGCTATGACACAAGCTATAATGGAGGCCAGGATGTTTTAGTTTCAAAGCTTGACAGTAATTTATCAGTATTTGTTACTGACATAGAAGCCAACGGTTCAGACGGACCAATTACAATAACAACCACCGATGTGCTCACAGTAACAGTTAGCCTTAATCCTGGAAACTACGATGGTGAGATAGCAAACTGGTATGTAGTAGCTTTTACACCTACCCCTGCTGGTTGGTTTCATTATGATTATGCTAGTCGTTCTTGGAAAACAGGATTTGGTCTTACCCATCGAGGTCCATTATTTGACCTTCCTCCTCGTACAGCATTGGAAAGGTCTGGTTTACCTGTAGGTTATTACACCTTCTTTTTCTTCATCGGGATGGATAAGGGTCAACTTTACTCTGACAGTGTGAAAGTGGAAATATATTAAGTCAAACATGCTGTAGATGATGGCAGACACGGGAAACGAGTAAATCAGTAAGCTAGGCCAAAGAGGAAGGCAGGGTCATTGATTTGGCCCTGCCTTTTTTGTTGAATTCAAGATGAATCCTTGCATAGGGAGGCGAGCCAAAATTAGCGATTTACGTCAGAATTAATCAGGGGAATGGCGCAAGTTTGGGTCCGGATGATGCAATGAGGAAAGGGAGAAAGGAACTTTCATAAATATTTATTGAGACGCCGAATGGCTTAGGAGCACCTAAGCTAAGGGATAGCCAGAGCTAAACCAGCAAATATTTTTTCCTCACCTCCTCGTTTTCCTTCAATTCCTCAACGCTTCCCTGGTAACGGATCTGGCCGTTGTCGATGATATAGCCGCGGTCGCTGAGCCTCAGTGCAGATCTCACGTTCTGTTCGGCCAGAAAAACGGTTAATCCCACCTCCTTCAGCCTTCTTATCTGTTCCTCAAGGGCATACACCAGCACCGGTGCTAAACCTTCCGTGGGCTCGTCCAACAGCAGCAGTTCCGGATTGCCCATGAGCGCCCTGGCAATGGCCAACATCTTCTGCTCGCCCCCGCTGAGAAAGCCACCCTTCCGTGACTGTATATCCTTCAAGGCCGGGAAAAGCTCATAAACCCTTTCCATACTCCATCCCTGCATTTCCCTGGCCTTCCTCTCGGCTATCTCCAGATTTTCCCTTACCGTGAGATCGGCGAAGATCCTTCTATCATCGGGGACATAGGCCATGCCCTTTCGGGCGAGCAGATAAGGCTGGATTCCGGTGATCTCTTCGTTCTTGAACTGAATGTTCCCCCGCTTCGGCGGCGTTAGGCCAATTATGCTCTTCATGGTAGTGGTTTTGCCCGCCCCGTTCCGACCGAGAAGACAAACCACCTCCCCGGGCTCAACCCTGAGGGAGACCCCGAAGAGGATGTGGCTCAAACCGTAATACGTATGGATTCCCTCCACCGCCAGCATCATCCACCTCCCAGGTAGGCTTCCTGGACCTCCCTGTTTTCCCTCACCTCTTGCGGCTTTCCCTGAATAAGGGTTTGCCCTTGGTGCATAACCATGATGCTCTGGGCGATGGAGAACACCACGTCCATGTCGTGCTCGCAGAACAAGATCGTCAAACCCCGGCTACCGGCCAGGTTCTTAATGAGCCCCAACGTCGCCGCCGTTTCCTCAGGAGACATGCCGGCGGTGGGCTCATCCAGAATCAGGAGCTCCGGCTCATTGCCCAAGGCTATCGCTATTTCCAAGATCTTCTGATCACCATGGGAGAGCGAGCCAGCAATGTTCGTGACCTTATCCGAAAGGCCCACGCTTTCCAAAATGGACTTCGTCTCCTCCACAGCCAGATTCTGCGCCGGTGAAAAAAGGGTATTGCTCCTTCTCCGCTGCGACAGCACGGCCACCTGGACGTTCCCGAAAACGGTGAGCCGGGGGAAAATATTGACTATTTGAAACGATCGGGCAATTCCCTTCTTGCAGATTTCGTAAGCAGGCAATCCGCTAATATCTTCATCCTTGAAGATTATCCTTCCCCTGTCAGGCCATAGCTGTCCGGTAATGAGATTGAAGAGGGTAGTCTTTCCGGCGCCGTTCGGTCCGATCACGGCCACCAGTTCCCCCTTGTCGACGCTGAGGTTTGCCTGGCATACCGCCATGAAGTCGCCGAAGGATTTGTCTACGGCTTCCACCTTTAACATGTTACTCGCCCCTCCCCTCGGCTACTTCTCTCACTTGAGGTTTGAGTTTCTCCAGGAAATACCCCATCACCCCCTCTGGCAGGAAGAAGATGAGGAGAATGAGAATGACCCCGAGAATCAAGGTCCAGTACTCGGTAAAAATGCCGACAAAGGTGCGCAGCGATACCATTATTGCAGCCCCCAGTATCGGTCCCGCAAAGGTGAACCATCCCCCCAGGAGGCACATGATGAATACCTCCAGCGACAGAACCCAGAACAGTAAGTCGGGGAAAACGGAGCCCTCGAGCACTACAAAGAGAACTCCGGCAATACCGGCGAAGAAGGTGGCGATCACGATGGCCATGAGCTGATGGCGCCTGACGTTGACGCCCACTGCTTCACACCGCTGGGGATTATCGCGGATGGCCTCCAGTGTTGTTCCAAAGGGGGATTTCAAAATGAGGTACAGGGCGACCAGGCAGATGACGAGGATAATCAGGATGAAATAGTACGAACTATTCAAGGAAGATATGAGTGAGGGTATGGGGATACCATGGATGCCGTCATCGCCGCCGGTGAGCGAATACCAACGGAACGCGATGGCCCAAATCAGCGAACCCAAGGAGATCTGGAGCATGCCGAAGTATAGCCTCGTTAACCTGACGCAAAACCAGCCGATGAGCAGGCCCACCAGGGCCGCAACTACGGGACCGGCGACAAAGCCAATCCACATCGGCAGGGAAGTCTTGCTCAGCATGAGGGCTGCAGTATAGGCCCCCACTCCGTAAAAAACACCGTGGTGAAATTGAAAAATCATACCATGGCCCAGGACAAGGTTGAGGCTCATGGCCAAAAGAGAAGTGACGAAAATCACCGCGAGTATGTAAGTATAAAATCGTGGAAGTATCGGCGGCAGGATAAGCAGTACGATAAGAATAGCCCCTATAAACCACAGCGATTTCCGATCGATAATCCCTCTGAACAAGATCCACCTCCCTTTTACCAAACCGATTTAAGGAGACCTCTCGGGCGCAGGAGGAGCACGATAACTACTGCAGCGTAGGGAAATACAATGGCGAATTGCGGCCACAGCAATACGCCAAGGGAGTGCGTTACCCCAAAGATGAGAGAGCCAACGAGNGCNCCCCACATATTCCCCAATCCCCCGATGGTAACGATGAGGAAAGCCTCGATNATGATGTCGTGATCCATCCCCAGACAGACGCTCACCGTCGGAACGACCAGAGCGCCGCCGAGCCCAGCGAGATAACAGCCAATCACGAAAGCCGCGGCAAACACCCAACTCACATTGATGCCTATTACCCCCACCATTTCCCTGTCTACTGCTGCTGCGCGGGAGATCTTGCCTATCTTCGTCCTATTGGTAAAGAACCAGAGGGCAATGGCCACAAGGGGACCTATGATGAGGAGAAAGAAATTATAGCGGGGAAGCGGAGAACCGAATACTGAAATTGAACCCCTGAGCACTTTCGGTGGCACTACCGAACAATACTCTGGGCCCCACGCAAGCTTCACCAGATCACCAAAAATGAGCATTAAGGCGAAGGTGAATAGGAGCAGCATCAGGTGTTCCCTCTGGTAGAGATGGCAGAACAGTGCCCTCTCCGCTACTAGGCTTACCAGGGCAACTACAAAAGGAGCCAAGATGAGGGCCAGCCAAAAACCGCCAGTGCTGCTGCCGAAGAACCTGAAGATGCTATAGGCTGAGAATGCCCCTATCATGTAGAGCGAGCCGTGGGCTACATTCGGGACCCTGAGCACCCCGAGGACGAAGCTGAGCCCGGCACAAACGACGAATAGGATCATGGCCCGACTGAGCCCGACCAATAACTGGCTGCCCAAGGATGCCAGATCTAAACCTTGTCCCAGTTCCATAATGCTTGCTATCCTTCATAAACAGCAGCGGGGGCCAAAACACGAGCCCCCGCTCCTATTCGACAATGATTATTTTCCACGCGCCTTCTTAATCTCCGCACACGTGGGCAATATGTCCTGGCCGCGCAGGGTCACGATATCGCCGGAGATGGCGAAATTGTACTGCGGAACCTTTTTGGTCACGCCCAGAAACATCGGCAACACCGCTTGATGGTCACAGGCTCGCATCTCCACCTTGCCCACGGGGCTGTCTATCTTAAGTCCCTTCAGGGCATCGATGAACTTCTCTTTGTTCACTTTGCCCGCCTTTTTGAACGCCTTTGCGATGAAATGGGCGGTCATATAGCCGTGAAAAGCGGGGAACCCAGGCGGTTCCCCATAGGCGGCCTGAAATGCCTTGACAAATGCCTTATTAGCCGGGGTATCAGGATAGTAGAAGTGGTAGTCCATGGTTCCCATCAATCCCTCGGGGGCTTCAGGGCCGAGCGGCTTGAGCACGGCATGATCCGTGGCGGTGTGAATCAAAATGGGAATCTTCCCGGCCATGCCGGTTGTTTTGACCGCCTTCAGGACATTGGCCATGCTGCGACCACCGGTACAAAAGATGACGGCATCAGGCTTGGCCCCCTGAATTGCGGTGAAATAGGGTATGAGGTCGGGTTCGCCTACCTTCCACCATGACTCCCCCATCTTCTTTACGCCGGGCTTCAGCTTCTCCAGGTTGCGCCAGGTAGCATTAGCTAAGTCATGCCCGTATGAGTAGTCATCCCCTGCAATCCAGTATGTGACATAGGGCTTTTTGGCCAACGCAACACCCCCGGCCTTTCCGGCCATAGCGGTATTTTCACCGGTCGAGAAAACGTAACGATGCCCTTTTTCTCCGGTTATCCTCTCGCTCTTGGCAATCCACACGATAAACGGCACCTTCTCCCCTTTAACGTAATCGGACACGGCCAGGGCGACACCGCTACTGATCGTGCCGACGAGGACGTCCACGTTCTCCCTCATTACCAGCTCCTTGGCCATGCTGAGCCCGATATCCACCTTGAACTTGGTATCACGCGTGGTAAATTCAATTTTCGTTCCCAGAACCCCTTCCTTGTTAATCGTGGCAAGGGCCAGTTTGAAACCGTTGAGGGCATCCTTTGCAAATACTGCCGGTGGCCCGCTGTAGCAGTCTATTATCCCCACCTTAATAGGCCGCGCTTTAGCTTGTACCGGAAGCAGAATGACCAAAACGGCAAAGAATGTTACACCGAACACAAGACTTCTGACGTTACTTATCCGTTTCATTCTTCTTTCACCTCCCTCGTTATTGCGTCTTTAACTCTCCCATAGATCTCTCCCAATCCTCACCCCCCTTCGTCCCACATAGTACGAGCCCCCTCATTTTGACTAAACCGATGTTAGATCACCCTCCCGCCAATGTCAAGGTACTGATTTAGGTGCTGCAGTCGGAAAGGGGAAAGAGAGCCAGAGGTCGGAGGTTTGAGGGTGGAGGCGAAAGATGAAATCCCAAAGTTCATAATCCAAATGACGACGGGGGCCGAAACACGAGCAGAAGTACGAGCACGAAATACACGGACACGATCACCATCCTCTAACGCGGTCTGCCGTCCGCCGTCTTCGGTCTTAATCATCACGAGCACGAACAGTGAGCGAAGGGGAATTTGCACAAAAGCCGATTGTGTGGCGAGGAGCGACTTTTCCGGGGGTCTCGGGTCACATCATGAGCGCCGAAGCGAAGGGACATTTGATACCAATTACGAAATAGAATCGAGCTGGACAAAGGAAAAACGAGCCAGATGTGCAATGAGATAGGTGGCGGCGATTCCGTTCAAAATCCCCGTCAAAATCCCAAAGAGGAGGAGAACGGGCAACACGTAGAAGACCTCAGAGTGTCTGATGAAGAGGAAATAGACAAGTGCCAGCTGGACAATGTTGTGGGCGTAGGCCCCCATAACGCTGATGCCCACCAGGCTAAAGGCCGCCTTGAACTGACGGTGGGCAATCCCCATGACCAGGGTGCTCCCGATTCCACCCCCCATTCCCAAAACGAAGGCGGGGGTCAGAAAGGTTCCCATGAGGATCGTCCCCAGAAAGACCCGCAATATGGTCACGAGCAAGCCAACCCTCAAGCCAAACAGGGCGATGGCCGTCAGGGCGATGATATTGGCAAAACCGAATCGAAGCCAAGGGGAGGGCGAGGGGATGAACATCTCAACACTGTGGATGACGACTGCCATCGCCACAAGGGAAGAAATGAAGGCATTCCTCTTGATTCTCCTCATGGCGCCTCTGCAAGAAGATCCGGTCCTCCAGGACCCACGGGTGAAAATTACCTGCTTACCGCGTCAACGGACGGCTCACCCTCTATCCGAATGACGACGCCGTTTGGAAGACAGACCAAGGTCTCGCCGGACCTGCTGATGGTACCGGACTTGACACAGACCTTGTGAGGACACGGGGAATCGAGGACCCGAACTCCGTTTCCCACAATTTCCACTTTGGTGGTCCCCAA
>JGI2171J19970_10000603_pt1 | contig 19478 bp, 15 predicted proteins | sample DeeMarSWOR324_28_FD_19970 | JGI IMG/M metagenome (IMG submission 19970) | reverse complement strand
ATTCTCCCACTGAAAAGATCATGTTGCGAGTGTTTCCTTGCTGTTTGTAATTCCTATTGATTTTTAGCCAAATATCTGCATTATGGGGATCAATTGAATCTGGAGATACAATCTTTGGACCTGTAGGAGCAAAAGTGTCAAATCCCTTGGATACTGTCCAGGATAATCCTTTCTTTTTCGCTTCTGATTGAATGTCTCTGGCTGTCACATCTATACAAATAGTATACCCCATGATATGCTGGTACGCTTGCTCTGCAGAGACGTTTTTGCAGCGCGTCTTCATAATGACGGCTAATTCTACCTCGTAGTCCACTCTTTGCGATACTTTGGGTAAGATCACTATGCCGTTGTCGCCAACTAAGGATGAAGGTGGTTTCAAGAAGATAGTAGGTTTTTCAGGGACAGGTGATCCCATCTCTTGTGCATGGGCTCTGTAGTTTCTGGCAACAGCAACGATCTTGGTGGGGATTAAATCCATACTGGTACCATTAAATTCTATTATCATGAGTTCACCGCTTATGATTGATTTCAGACTATAAAAGGTAACCCTCACAAGTTAAATTGGTTGGGTATTGTCTCATTTGTTACACGTGTAACATTCTGTAGTCATATAGGGATGCCCATAGTCATCTTGTTGATCTCTTGGTGTGGTATCACCTTCGGGGTTTATCCAATTACAGAGAGAATCTATGTGTCTGACGTTTTCTTTCTTTTCCTTTTCCTTTTCGTTTCTTTTCATTTTCTTTTTTTTCTTGTTTTTTCCTACTTCTTCGGGATCATCGAATAATATATTTTTTTCAAGCATTTTTTTCACTAACGTATCTGCAAGTGATCCTTCTGTGACATTTTCTAGGAATGCATCCCTCTCTTTTTCGTTGGTCATGTCAACTCCTGCTTGTATACCTGCCATAAAGACTGTCTTTCCAATATTCCAGTTTTCAGGATTCAATGCATTTTGTACGATTTGTTGATCAATTTCTCTTACCTTTCTGGCCAGCCCAGAAGCAGATTTTACTAATTGATTCTCTGCTAAAAATTCAAAGAATGCACACAGTACCGGTGCCATTGAGGTGAAGTATGATTCATCTGACACCATCATTTCTGGCAGCGTGTGTAAGCAGACCTGTTCGAGTGCTGATTCATTCCATTTTTCTGGGGTCAATTTATGATCCACGTACATGTGTTCAGTAAAAGAGAGAGCAACAGATTCAGAATTCTCCTTTTGTTCTTCAGTTAATGCTTCAAAGTATTGGGTCTTGATGAACTGGTTACCCCAGTTGCAGACTTTGTTCATGATTTTATCCAGTTTTCTTTCTGATTTTATGGGATCACCTCACTGCGAATCTGTTGATTTTTGTGGTTGCTGCTTTCATAATATATGTGGTGCAACCCATATATAAATACTGACTCACAGTCGGAGTAGTTCAATTGAAGTTCATTTCATTGTCTTTGCTTTTGTGACCAATAGTTAAGTTAGTTCCATAACCTATAAAGTTCCTTTTTAAATAGCTTTCCAAAAAAAAGATTGTCAAATAAGGTGCTTATCTCATATTTGTTACACGTGTAACATTCTCATCATTTCTTCTCTATGACTGCAATATACAATCCACGGTCTTCATCTATGAATTCAGTAATTTCCCACCCAGTATCCTCCACAATTTTTTTCATCTCTTCCTTTGAAACCAACAAGTAGTCAAACCAAGGGGTCACATATTTTTTGTATCGCACTCTTAACCTCAACTGCTCAGACATTCTCCCCCGTTTTCTGTTGAATTCCTGGTATTCCAGGTGCTCCGGACGATCAGTGTTGTAAGGATCATGGGACTCTACTAAGATTCTTCCTTTTTCTGTTGTGACCTTCTTGAATCTCCTTAGAAGCCATTAGGCTCTCTTGAAACTTCCGAACAATCCAAAATTATTTCCAAACATAACAATTGTATCAAATACTCCCAATTCAGAAGTAACCTTGGTGATGGGCAGATTCTGTACCTTTTTCAAGCCTCGCAGCCTGCATACTTCAACTGCTAATGGCGATACATCTATACCAGTGACATCAAATCCCTTCTCCTGCAGATACAAAGCATGTCTTCCTGCTCCACATCCTATGTCTAAGTGCCTCTCACGTAGGTTACAGCCTTTTTTTCCTGTTCAGACCAGTTTTCATACTCAGCAAAGTAAAATTCTGGACCCGGACCGATGTCAAAGTACCCATCATCTCTTTCTGTTATTTCGTGTCCGTCTTTTCCTTTCAAATAATCATACAATACATGTCCGTAGGCATCTTGTTGGTCTTTTAACATGTTGTTCTCCAAGTTGTACCCCTGCAGTGAACCGCATTTTCAAGCACTTTTTTCACTATCTGCCATGGCTTACAATCCCTTCCACATTTATGTAATGCCATACGTTTCATAGACATCCCAGCACATCAACCGAGAAACAATCTTTTTGATATGTTCATTCGAAAGATGTGCCACCTTTTTATGGGAAAAAGAGTGAAATTCTTCCCCAAATATAGTGTGAATGAGATCACGAGCCTCTCTTTTTGTCACAGTTCTTCCTGTTAGCTCTAACCCGTGGTTCCACAGTGTCTCGAGAAAGATGTTCTTCACGTTTTTTTCATCATACAAAAACAGTCTCTGTATCAGGTACTCCACTCGCGTTTTTTTTGAAGGAACCTGTGGCTTTTGCCTGATTTTTACACAGTAAGAGGTTACTCTCGGCGGTGGAGAGAATGCTTCTTTCGGAATCTGTGCGATGATTTCTACGTGGTAGAAAGCCGTGAAAAGGGCAGACACCATGCCAAATAAAGGGGAGAAAACTGGTGTTACCATTCTTTTCACGAAATCACGGGGTAAAACAATAGTTGAACTATCAAGATCCCTTTTTTCTGTTATTAACATAAGAAAAAGTGGTTCTGAAATAGAATAGGGGATATTTGAGACTATTTTGTTGAAGGTTGGCAACTTCATATCGAGAATGGCTCCTTCAATTACTGTGACATTACCTGCTTCAAACTTCTCCTTTAACATTTCTACATAGGTTGCATCCTTCTCAATGACGAAGACTTTGTGAGCACATTTGGCGATTCTTTCAGTTAAGTTTCCTGGTCCTCCACCAATTTCAAGTACTGTGTCATCGTTTTTGATTTCAGCATTCCTTATGATAGTTTCCAAAATATCTTCATCAACAAGTATGTGCTGATCTTTTGAAGGTTCTGGCACTTTATCTGTGCTGTGCAATCGGTTACTCATGATAACACCCGCTTATGTCTTTCCACGTACACTACGTAATAGTCGATACTCTGCAGTACTCTGTGGGAATTTACAGCTAAAAACATTACTCTATTATAATAATGAAGGAGGGGAACCCCGTGACAAGGATTCCCTCACATACTTTATTTAAGCACCTGTTAACGGTGCTATTGGAAAGGATTTCCTTCTATGTAAACATAGCTCCGCCTAGTGGTACTATTGGAAAGGTGCTCCCTTCCACGAATACCATGTTAGCTATTTTTTCCATGATATATCACCTACTTCTTTCTTTGGTTAGATGTATATAAAGGTTTCGATTCAAAAGAATTGTTGAGTTCTTGGGGTTTAAAACACATGACTTTTGTAAGCTGCATTAAAGAAGGAATACTTTACTTGAAAAAGATACACTTTTTGGTCAGCATTCTTTCGACAGATGTCGATTGATTTATGATCCAGTGGAATACAGGTGGGCTTTGTATCCTTCCCTTTTCATTTTTGAGAATCATGTCAAATTAAAGGTTTTTGCACTCAAATGAGCATAAATTAAGGATTTTGAAATAGTTATTTTCATTTCAAGGTAATTTGTGGGTAAAAAGTTTATAAAAAGACAGAGTAGAGAAAAGGTAAAAGTTGAGGGTGGTTATCATTTTTGTTACGTGTAACAAGTCGTAGACTGAATGCGGTTGGAATACATTAAAGATGTTCTTGGTGGTTGAACAGAGAAAACGTACTTCAGGTAATCTTCCTGTATCTGGCATGAAATATTTAATAGAAAGCCTTAAATCGTCTTCACCGGTGTCGTACACATGGAGCCAGGTTATGAGATAGTGGATTTTCCAACATCTGTTGGAATCCAGACTGTTGACTTTTGTGGGCACAGGTGCGCTCACTGCCCACTCAGTGCTGAAAGAGATGCTGGCAGAATAACCAAAGGTGTAATGACAGTAGAGCTCTTGAATAACATACTTGATGAGCTGGCTGAAAATGAACTGAGCCTCAAAAGAGTCAACCTATATGCATTAAATGATCCATTATCCGATAAGAGGATTGTTGAATTAGTTAGAATTGCACGAAATAAATTGCCGAGCACCACTCTGGGATTGAGCACCAGCGGAATACTTAATTTTACTCCTGAATTCTATTTTGAATTGAAGGATGCAGGGTTGAGCACCCTTTTTGTGAGCATCCCTTCTCTTGATCCTGAAGGATATAAAAAAATTATGAATATGGACGCACTCCATGCAGTGTTGGATAAGATTGATTTGTGCATATCAAAAGAAAATAGTAGTATTATCAGAATAGGAGTCCCTGTGACTGATGAATTTAATTTAGAAGATTTCAAAGAATATTTTGAGAAGGAGCGTAACCTTCCAGTGGATGTGTGGGCAGTTGAAAATCGTGGAGGGCTGAATATTCATTTTAGTTCTCAAGTTCCAAAAAAAATCTCTCAGGATCTAAAGGATTATGGGTTAAAATGGAAAAGATGCGACCGTCCTTTAGACATGGCAAATATAATGTATGACGGGAGAGTCATTCTCTGCTGTGCAGATTGGAGAAAGGAAATCATTTTGGGTAATGTATCTACTCATACTCTGCGTGAAATTTGGTGTGGTAAGACTGCAAGAGACATACAAAGGAAAATATCTTCTGGTGATTACGATTCAATAAGCTTGTGCAGAGGGTGCAGCGAAAATCCCAGGGTTAGTCCTTATGGGTTCTAACACTGGTCCAAATGATTAGAATCTCATTTTTGTGGTAACTGTACTCCTTTTGTCCTGTTTCATTTTACCGAGTGATTAGCATCTGACTGGCATTCAGAGACCGAATCCTACAGTTACGATGGGTTGGATCAATTAACATCTGCTATCTGTACCTCCTGGTCACACACCTACTCCTATGACAAAGCGGGGAACAGAACAGCCAAAGATTCAGTCACCTACACCATTAATACAGTCAACGAAGTAACAGCGTTATCAGATGGTACTTCCTTCACCTACGATTCAAATGGGAACAGAACCCAAAAGACCAAAGGAACTGACACCTGGGTGTACACCTACGATTATGTCAACAGGTTAACAAAAGTGGAAAAGAATGATACAACTTTAGGAGAATACATCTATGACGGTGATGGAAAGAGGTTACAGGTAACAGAAAACAGTACAACTACAACCTATATATACTCTGAATCAGATGTTATATACGAAGAAAACTCTAGCGGCACTATCACATATATCCGAGGACCCAAAGGACTACTAGCCAAAAGAACAACTATCAATCAGGAGTCCAACACCTTCTATATCCACACAGATCGCTCCAGTTCCACCAGGTTAGTGATAGACGATAACAAGAATATTGTAGCTGCTGTCACGTACCATCCCTTTGGAGAACTCAGCACAGAAGAAGGGTCAGAACGTTACCTCTTCACTGGAAAAGAGAAAGATTCAACTGATCTCTACTACTATGGTGCCCGTTACTACGATCCTGAAATTGGCAGATTTCTGACTAGAGATCCATACACCTCATTGCCAGATGATCCAAGAATTGTCGGTGATCCAGAAAAGGATTGCACACAGTGGCTCATGAACCCTCAAAGGTTCAATCGATTCAGCTATGCAGCGAACAATCCTCTAAAATACAACGACCCCACAGGACTGCACTATTCGTGTATTGGTGACGATTGCGAAGAATTAGTGGGTGAACTGCGTGAGCAAAACTATTTGAGAAGAGAGAAAATCGAAGATGGAAAGGAAGAGAACGTTGGAAGTGTATTAATTGAAGCTCTATATGGTATTGGCAGTATAAGTGGTGGAGGAGGTAGTGGCTGCAAGTATGTTATAAGAGATTGTGATGGTTGGTATAAAGGTGAACGTGATGATACACTTGCAGGAATGACTGCGGCTGAAGGCGACGCAGACTGGTATGCCAGGCAGGACCGTGAATGCGATGACTATTCTGTTGCACGTGAATGTGAACCCATTGATAGGACAAGAAGACCGAGGAAAGGAATCTGTAAGGGGAGTGCCTCTATTGCTTTCCTTATTGGACTGGGCATTTTCATTAGTTCAAAGTGGGGGAAAAAGGGTGAGTTGTAATATGTCGGATGCTGGCAAGGGTTTAATATAGGGAGATCTCAACCGATTTAACGCCTCTCTCACTCCACCGATATGACTTCCACATGCTACCAGCGTGTTACAACTCTGTAACCCTTTGACAACATCTGCATGTAGCGATAATTCTATATATTGAAAAACCTATTAAAACAGAAGAATCCTGCCCTCACAAAAGGAGGTAAAAGCGATGAAATTCAGGACAAGAAATAAAACAGTCTGTGCAGCAACTGCAGTTTTTTTGCTTATGGTCGGTGGAGTTTCGTCTCTAATCACTGTTGGAACAATTTCGGATGAAACAACAATTTCAAATACCTCTAGAACCAGTACGACTTTATATGCTTCAGATAGTGAAGTTTTAGGGGGAAAAAATCAAGACTCCAATAAATTTTGCTCAGTTCTTACTGCTTCTTACAGGGAGAAAGTTTTGTTTGGTGGTAATGCAGATGTTTCACCATGGGATTATTCTGGAACTGATCCCTACATATTCCTCTTCCAGGCCAAAGCAGAAGAAAACGGATATGGAATTGGATATGGATTTATGGTTATTGGTTGGGAATGGAAAGAAAACTGGCAAAACTATAATTGTTATGTATGTGGTATGAATGAAAAAGGATTAGCTTTTGGTACGAGTGGCGTCCCTGAGGTTCCGCTAAATCCTCACCCTGAAAGACCCTTTTCAATTTCCTCTGATCGCTTTTGGTGCAAAGCTATGAGAGAATGCTCAAATGTTAGTTGCGTAATTCAAATGGCTAAGAACTTCGATTGGGGAAGCAGTAGCATTAATCTGGAACAGTTTCATTTTGCTGATTCTACAGGAGATGCAGTGGTCATCAGTGCTGGACCAGATGGTGAGCTAGCTTTCACAAGGAAGGAAAAAGGAGATGGATATATGGTCTCAACAAATTTTAATCTGGCAAATCCAGAGAACGGTAAATACTCTTGCTGGCGATATGATACTGCGGTAGCGATGTTAGAGGAGATTGAACATGAAGGTGGTCTCAGCATAGATTTTTTTGAATCAATCCTGGATGCTATCCATGTGGAAGGCATATTTTTAAATACTGCTTTTTCTTACATTTTTGATTTGCAGAGCGGTGATGTTTACGCCTATTATTTCCACCAATTTGAAGATGTTGTTGAATTCAATTTAGTAGAGGAATTGGCCCATGACCCACTCTTCTTAGATGACACAGGTATTTGTTCTGGATATTGTTTACCTAGGCTAGTCTCTCAAGAAACTAATGATAAGGTCACATCTGAGCTTCGGGGATATAAAATTAAGTTTTTTCTGATAATTGTCTTTGGCGTTGCAGTTCTGTCATGTGGTGGTTTCTTTATTTATAAGAAAATCAGGAATCGTCGAACAGTAGATCTGTTGTCATGAGAATTCACACAACATTCAAAGAAAGTAGAAGAGAGAAAGCAACAATCTGTAGAGAGAATGGTAGTATATGAATCTTTCTATCATGACGAAACTTTGTGGTCAATAGAAACAAAAAGAAACAAAGATAGGGTGAAATTCCTTCATTAGCCAGGTTTATCATGTTTCCTTTTAAATATTTGATAGAATATGAAGAGAAGACCGAGCACAATTATTAACCCGAAATACAAGAAATTGGATAAGAGAAAAAGTGATAGATTTGGAGGAAGTGCTGTAACTGCTGGAGATTCTATTAAAGGTTTCCAGGTTAGATCAACTCCTTTATTTTCTAATTCTGGAATATGAATTTCAATAGATTCTACATTTAAAGGATTATGACTAATATCAACACGATCTCCTTTACTTATTCCAGGATTCTCAATGAGAGGAGAAATATCAGAGATTTGGTTATGGGATAAATCCAAATGGATGCAATTTATCGTAGTCAATGTCATTGATAGCCCCCCTATGTTAGTCAATTTTCTCAACAGATTGATATCTGTTATACTATTTTTCCCGAGCCACAACAATTCAAGGTTAGTTAGCTTTTCAAGCGGGGATATATCAGAGATGTTGTTACTGTTAAGAGATAAATATTTGAGACTAGTTAAATTAGATAAGGGAGATATATCAGAGATGTTGTTATCATCGAGAGATAGAGTTTCAAGGTTAGTTAAATTAGATAGAAGAGATACATCTGAAATATTGCTGCCAGTAAAATACAATCTTTCAAGATCAGTTAAATTAGATAAAGGAGATATATCAGAGACATTGTTACTGTTAAGAGAAAGAGTTTCAAGATTAGTTAAATTAGATAAGGGAGATATATCAGAGATATTATTTTCGTCAAGAGTAAGAAATCCAAGATCAGTTAAATTAGATAAAGGAGATATATCAGAGACATTGTTACCCTCAAGAGTAAGAAATCCAAGATCAGTTAAATTAGATAAAGGAGATATATCAGAGACATTATTTCCGTCGAGAGTAAGCAATCCAAGATCAGTTAAATTAGATAAAGGAGATATATCAGAGATATTGTTATCGTCAAGAGTTACACCCCAAAGATCAGTTAAATTAGATAAAGGAGATATATCAGAGATATTATTACCCTCAATAGATAGAGTTTCAAGATTAGTTAAATTAGATAAAGGAGATATATCTGAACTTGACACCTCCATTTTTTCTCCTGTACGACTTAAAAAGTTTAAATACTTGTATCATCATAAGAGGAATGAGATGAAAGCAGATGTAGCAGATGGTCCTCTAGGAAAAGGACAGAGGAGACCCGAGGTAAGAGACTATTCATATTGCTATCACGTACTTTCAAGCTCACCTGCACTGGTTTCATTCGTGAACATCACATCGTTCAAGAAAAAGAGGGAGTAGAATGAAAAAGATTTCAATATTCATTGGAATTATACTGATTCTGGGAAGCACTTGTGTTGTAGCAGAAGGGTCTCACAAGATCAGTGGTCATGTCCTCAACAGTGACAAATTCCTCGAACTGGAACCTGGATACCACACCTACTCTGAAGTAGTTTCAGAACTCTTCCAGATTGAATCAGAACATCTCACCATTGCCCAGGTATTCATTCTTGGAGAATCCTACGAGAACAGAGACATTCTCGGTATCAAAATATCAGATAACGTTTCAACAGACGAAGATGAGCCCGAAGCCTTTATTTGCGCTTTACACCACGCCAGGGAAGCTGCCACAGTAGAGGTAGCCATGTACATCATCAACTATGTAACCGATAACTACGGCAAACCAGGATACGAGTATATCACCTATCTAGTGGACAACAGAGAAATCTACATCGTACCCATAGTAAACCCGGACGGAAAGGTGTACGATGATGCTGGTGGGAGCTATGGTGAAGGACTGTACTGGCGAAAAAACAGGCAGCCCTCTACAGAGGGGATTGGAACTGATCTGAACAGGAACTACTCCTACCACTGGGGAGGACCAGGTTCCTCACCCTGTGTGCACAGTATCTTCTTCAGTGGAGATACACCTTTTGATGCCCCTGAGACAAAAGCAGTGCAAACCTTCATACTACAGCACCCAGATATCACTGTATTTTTAGACTACCACTCTCACGGGAGGATGGTACTATACCCGTGGGGATACACGGCAGGTCCTGTTACAGATTTAGATGATCGGCAAGTACACGAGATCATTGGTACACAATATGGCAGAATCACTGGGTACAGGCCTATGCAGATTTCTGACCTTTACTGCTGTTCAGGATCATCTGTGGACTGGAGCTACGGGACAACGCAGCATGATGGTACACCCATTTTTTCGTGGGGTATTGAACTCGGAGGTGGAGAATTCTATCCACTCCCTTCTGTGTTACCTGTTATGTGTGAGAAAAACTGTGAAGCAGCCTTGTACGTGATAGAGTGTGCAGACGACCCCTACAAGGTGCTCCGCCGCTGGAAAGTCTTGGATGTCACAGATGGTGCCAACCCGGTCGACAGGAGAGGGAACACCTGGCATGACCCACAGTATGATGATTCTCATTGGTATACCACTACCTTACCGGACAGTACAGGAGGTCAGCACTGCGATCGGTTCTACAGACACACATTTACGAGTTACTACGAGACACAACAAGTTTTAATCGAATGTAAAAGCAATAATTGCAGTGCAATCTATGTCAATGGACACGTTGCAGGACAGTGGGAGACCCACGAAGGTATTTCTACTCCACTGTATGATACCAGTAAATTAGAGGATTTTATCGATATTACACCGTACATTACTGTGGGGAGAAATGTGGTTGCAGTCTATGTGAAGAATTCTCCAGAACATCGATTTGACATGAGAGTCATCCAGAGTACTGAAATGTATGATGATAAACAATGGAAAGCTTCAACTCCCACAGTAGATTGTAATGGGCCAGTTGACGCACGTGGGAACACCTGGCATGACACAGCATATGATGATTCTCACTGGGATGTCATTTCACTCCCGGACTTCAATACATGGGGATGCACGCACTGCGATCGATTCTACAGACGTCACTTTGCTGTTCCCATTTACACGCAAGTGCTCATTGATTTTGCGAGCGATGATGGTATCACAGTTTATGTCAATGGACACGTTGTAGGACAGTGGGGAGACTGCCACGAAGAAGGATGTATCAATGCACAGTGTAGCACACACACACGAGTTGATCCTGTCGATATTACACCATATACAATTGAAGGGGAGAACGTGATTGCAGTTCACATCACCAACAGCTGGGCACTCTCACTCTTTGATATGACTATTACTCGAAGGAAAGTCCTCCCAGATCTGTGCATTACGAACCAGGATATCTCTTTTTCAGATCCTCATCCAGCCCCTGGAGATACCATAACCATACACGCAGCACTCCATACTACTAATGTGGTACTTCCTTCCACTTCTTTGCGCTTTTATGACGGAAACCCCAAAAAGAGTGGAACCCTCATCAGTGAATTTCCTGTGAGTATGTCAACACTACTACTTCACACGACGTGGACATACCCTGGGGGAGTACACCACATTTATGTTGTCGTAGATGAGGATAACACGATTGTTGAACCGCACAGAGAGATGAATAACACAGGATTAGCCACAGTACCTGTACCAGACTTTTGTACGTGGCCCATGTTCAGACATTATCCATGTCGCAGCGGAGTATCACAGGTACGAGGTGACATTAAAACAGTTTTTGAGAAATGGAGATTTTCAACTGGCGGCCCTGTACAATCCTCGCCTTCAGTAGAGGACATTGATAACGACGGGAAGATGGAAGTAGTTTTTGGTTCATGGGACTGCAAAATCTATGCAGTAAACCACGATGGACGACTACAATGGGTGTATCAAACGGAAGATCACGTACTGTCTTCTCCAGCCATCAGAGATGTTGACAATGACGGAAAGATGGAAATCATATGCGGTTCAGATGATGGTCATGTGTATTGTTTGAATGGAAAAGATGGGAAGTTACTGTGGAAGTATTCAATAGGCAGTGTCGTCTCCTCTCCAGCAGTCTACGACGTTGACAACGATGGAGAGATGGAAGTATTTGTTGGATCACACGATGGCACTGTGTATGCACTCTGTGGGGAAGATGGTGCTGTGCTGTGGCAGTTTTGTACACCAGGCGCAATTGGTTCAAGTCCAGCGCTGGCTGATCTCAATGGTGATGGACAGTTAGATGTTGTCATTGGATCACACAACCACGTATACGCGTTAGATGCACTCGAAGGCTGGATCGTCATGAAAATGAAAGGATGCGATGATACGTTCACCTCTTCTCCAGCAGTGGGAGACATCAATGGAGATGGTGCCCCTGAGATTGTCATTGGAAGTGACACCGCTGTGTATGTTATAACGAGAAAAGGAAAAGTTCTGTGGACAGTTCCAGCAGATGGCAACTACCATTCGTCTCCTGCAATCGCTGATATAGATCAAAATGGAGATATTGAAGTCATTATTGGATCCGAAAACAAAGTATGTGCTTTCAATGGTGAGGATGGCTCCATTCTCTGGGAAGTTGAAACACAAGGGTTAATTCTTTCATCTCCTGCAGTGGCAGATATTGATGGTGATGGTGACTATGACGCTGTGGTGGGGTCGAATGACACCTTTCTGTACGCTGTAGATGGTAGTGGAACAGTCCTCTGGATATTCGGAACAGGTGCAGATATAGAATCATCTCCTGCAGTGGCAGATATTGATGGTGATGGATTTGCAGAAATTGTTGTGGGATCAAACGATTCTCGTGTGTACGTATTAGATTCAGACGTGTCCGCAACTCACTCGGTTAGAATAGCAGGGATATTGGGAGGATTTTTGCTGGGAATCCTTTTGTTAGGATTTATTGTTCTAAAGAAAACTTTGTAATTACAGAACATAGGTAAAGAAGCCCAGAGGTTTGAATTTGACAACCCCTTGCTTTTGTCCCATTTTTGTTACACGTGTAACAACGTTTGTGTAATAAAGTTAATACAACCACAACGATGAAACCCCTCACGTGAGAAAATTATTTATACTATCGCTCAAATAACCTATCCAGTATTGATAGTGATTTGATGACCAAAGTTAACCCGAAACCACATGAAACTCCCTTCGTTGAAAGGATTTTGCAAAGTGAAAGTGTAAAAAAAGCTGCAGAACTATTACTGGGAGAGGTAGTACACTACACCGATTCACAATCTGCAGGCTTTTTCTTAGTGGTTCCTGAAATTCAGCTCGTGTGCTTTCAAGGGGAGAAGCCCCAGGGTAAGTTAACTGTGAAAATTCAGAATGAACTTCTCGTACACAGACAGATAACCTTTTCAAAGAAGGGTTTTCAGGCAGCTTTTCCTTTAATTTATGATAAAGAAATTTTTGGAGTGCTAGAACTCTCCTGGAAAAATGAACCTCCACAAGGAGGGATTGATAGTATAGAAAGCCTTTGTTTGCAGAATTCTGCAGCTATAGGGGCTGTAAGGAGATTTGAACAGGCTAGAGAGAACATTCTCAAGCACAACGAATTTTTGAGTAATGTTCTGGAATCTTTGGCCTACCCCCTCTATGTTATCGATGCTCACAATTACACTGTCGTGATGGCAAATGCTGCTGCAGTGCTTGACAGGTTATCAGAACACAAACCCTGTTATGAGCTCATTCATAAGAGGAATAACCAGTGCAGTACCGATATATGCCCCATTGAAGAGGTAAAAAAAACAAAAAAGCCTGTTAAGACGGAATATATCTACTACGAAGATGGAAATGAAAAAGCAGTTGAAGTCCATGCTTATCCCATTTTTGATAGCAATGGAAGAATTACCCAAGTGGTTGAGTACTTTGTGGATATTACCGAGCGCAAAAAAGCAGAAAAAGCACTGAAAAAGTCAGAAGAACGGTACCGTGCCGTGGTAGAGGATCAAACAGAGTTGATCTGTCGCTTTTTACCCGATGGGACGTTAACCTTTGTCAATGAAGCGTACTGCCGATACTTTGGTAAGAACCGAGAAGACCTTGTGGGCAAGAGCTTTATGCCATTAATTCCGGAGGAGGACAGAGAATGGGCGGAAAGACATCTTTCTTCTTTAAATCCCGAGAATCCAGTGGGCACGATAGAGCATCGCGTTTTTGTGCTAGGAGGGGAAATTCGGTGGCAGCAGTGGACTGATCGGGCACTATTCGATGAGCACGGTCAGTTAATAGGGTTTCAGTCAGTAGGAAGGGATATCACTGAGCGCAAGAAAATGGAGGAGGAAATAAAAAACTATGCTAAGGGTTTGGAGAAAAAAGTGTTAGAAAGAACAGAAGAGTTGATGAGAGCTAACCAGCTCAAATCAGAGTTTCTAGCCAGCATATCCCACGAGTTCAGGACACCTTTGAACAGTATTCTAAGCTTTGCAGAGTTGTTGCTCTTGGGGATCGATGGACCGGTAAATGCGCAGCAAAAAGAGGACTTAGAAATGATAAGAGAGAGTGGGGGGGATTTACTGGAACTGGTGAACAACCTATTAGATCTAAGCAAGATAGAGGCAGGAAGGATAGAACTCCGTGTAGAGCCAGTAGACCCTGCAGAGGTTATTGACGCAGTAACATCGCAACTTCTCATGAAGGCGGCAGAGAAAAGGTTGAGTTTAACCACAGACATTGCTCAGGATGTGCCTCCCGTCACTGCCGATGAGAGCAGGTTAAAACAGATCGTGAGAAACCTTTTGGAAAATGCTTTAAAGTTCACAGAGGAGGGTGGCGTGAACGTGGGTGCTTACTACAGAAATGGAGAAGTCGTCTTCTGGGTAAAAGATACAGGCTGCGGCATTGCAGAAGAAGATCAAAAAATCATTTTCGACAAGTTCAGGCAGGCCCGCAAAGGAACTGAGAAATCTGGAGGCACCGGTCTCGGATTGAGCGTTGCAAGAGAACTGGTAGAGCTCCACGGGGGGAGGATCTGGGTAAAATCTGAACCAGGGAAAGGTTCCACATTCTCGTTCTCTATACCTGCAGCATCCTGACCTGTTACAAAGCTACTTTTTTTTGAAAATAAAAGGCTGTCAAATGCAAGTGCCAACAATTCCTAGTCTCTTTCAATATCAAAAATCACAAAATCAAATAATAAAGGACAATCTGTTACACGTGTAACAAAGTTGATCAACTACCAATGGACCACTCCAAGAATGCAGAACCCTCAAAAAGTCACTGCTAACCATGGGTTTCAGACTATTGTTCAATTCTAAATGTTCAGAATTTTCAGTTCTGTGTATCCACGAGCAATACATCCATCAAAATGGTAGTTCATGCGCATAAAGTATATAAGAATGCGCATAAGTACTGGTGATTGTCTCTGAAAGAGCACTCCTAAAATAGTGAAAGTGATGTCTATGACAGACTATGGGTATAGAACAGAACGCATAGGGGTGAGGGAGTTCCCACCCTTCATCAGGGTCACCCTTAAAGATAGTACGCGGAAGGAACTTCTTTCTCGTGCCATGAGAAAAGTGGGTAAAATCAAACGGGAGTACAACACGTCCGGAGATGTCTTTGATGCGTTGTACGGCAAAAAGAAGGGAAAAATACTGAAATTGCTTTCAAAGAATCCTCAACCAGCCAAACCATTGATAGAAGCCAGTGGGTTAAGTCCCAGCGCAGTGTACCATTTCTTGAAGGAGTTGAGAAAGCGGCACATCATTTCCAAAAAGGGATGCATCTACTCTTTGAACGAATATGATTTTAACTCACTATTTCTGGATGAGATTGTAAAACTGGAAGAAGATCCTGCCTTGAGAAGGAGGTACGGTATTTCTATCAGAGAACTGGAGCTGGCCTACTTTTTGTGGGATACCTTTGCAGAGGCTGCCTCTGACGAAGGAGGCTACGGCAGAACTTACAACAGTGAGTACACACTGGCAGATGCAGTTCACCGCTGGAGAACAGGCCGCACTGATATTCCTGTGTGGGCGTTAACCAGGTTGGCAGAACTTTCCGGATCAGACATACTGCAGAGAGAAAGCGTGATCCAGTACCACTTACCTCCAGGCATACCTGTTACCCCCTACTATGATGCAGAATACAAACTTCCTGTCCAGGCAGGCAGCAACTTAGATAAAGTTGTCATCCAGCTCTTGCACAAAATGTCTAAGAACCACTTGTACACGTTCCCCAAGAAGAGGAGATGGCTCTTTGAAAGGCTGCACACCAGCTTTGGGGAATTTGATGATTCCACCTCTCGCATTCCTTCAGCTATCACTGAAATTCTGAAATCTTTTTACAGAGTGAAAACATTGAACAGATCGTCAGCATGCATTCCTCCTTGTATGAAAACCAGATGGTCGGATCTGGACCCTCTGGTGAGGATTAAAGAAAAATCTGCGCTTTTACTGCATATCATTTCTCTGTCCAGCCGGTCCGATGGTGGATTTGAGATTACCTCTCGTTCCAAACCATTTCTAGAGGAAATTTCCTATCTCACCTCCGATTTGGGTGTGGGAGCGCTGAGTGTGCGCAAAAAACATGAAAGACCTCACTTTAGGGTGTATCTTTCTGAGAGCAAAGTTGATGTCCTCAGGAGGTACGCCCACCTTTTTCAGGAGTATCCAGACTTAGAGATATGGTTGAGAATTCCTTTGAACCGTATCGCAGAAAACCTGGTTTTAACTGATGCAGACAGAGAATCACTGGAGAAAATCTGCCGTGAGGAGCTGTCCCACCTGGTGGAATCCATTTTAAGGTCTCTGGAAAAGAAAAAGAGGTTCTCCGGAGTGCTGAATTACACCCAGTACAAAGAGGAGATTACTGACTACTTCTGGGAACAAAAATTGATTCCCTCACCCAGACGGGTGGAAGAACTGGTAGAGATGCGGGCAGTTGAGGAAGAACTACTCTACGCATGAAAGAATTTATTACACGAACCTCATATCTCGTAAAAACTTATTTCACCTTCACAATTCTGTTGACTGCACCTTTTTTAGCTTTTTTAGCTTAAAGTAAGGAGGAGAGAAGTTTTACCGAAAAGTTTATAAAGAATGTGAACGCAAAAGTAACAATCGAGGAGGATAAATGAAAAAAGATAGTGTACAGAGACCCAGAATTTTGTACGTAGAGGATGATCCCAAGAGCAGGCTCATCATTAGAAAGCTGTTAGAGAGTGCAGGGTGCATTGTTTACGAAGCTGTAAACGGAAAAGAAGGTGTGGAAAAGGCGGCAACACTGATTCCTGACGTTATTCTCATGGATATCATGCTTCCTGTCATGGATGGGCTGGAAGCTACCAGACGAATCAGAGAGATAAAAGAGACTGCAAAAATCCCTATTATTGCACTGACTGCTAAGGCTATGGCAGGAGATCGGGAGCAGATTTTACAAGCAGGCTGCGACGACTACATAGCAAAGCCCATAGACATACCCTTACTGCTCCACAAGCTTTTGCAGATCATTGGAACAGAGCTTTCACTTCAGCCTCACGAGTCTCTCCAAAAAAAAGAGAGAATTACGCCAGCAGCCCTTTCAGAAACGCTCTTAATTGTAGATGATACTCCTAAAAATGTAATAGTGCTGGAAAAAGTGTTTACATCAGAGGGTTATAACGTTCTTACTGCTTCTAACGGGATGAAAGCTTTAGAAATTCTCAAAAATCACCAGATAGACCTCGTAATCTCAGATATTGCAATGCCTGTCATGGATGGCTATCGGCTGTGCTACGAAATGATGAAAAATCCCAAAACGAGAGGGATCCACTTTATCTTTTACAGCTCCCACTACTCCAATAAACGTGAGGTGGGTTTTGGGTTAACGTTGGGAGCAGATCACTACATGGTGAGACCTTTAGAAACAAAAAAGCTCGTAACCCGGGTAAAGAATGTGCTGCAGCACGAAAAAAAATTGGCCCCCTTAATGAGCTGGGAAGAGTTCTCACAACTGCACGACGAGCTGTTAACCTCAAAGATAATAGAGATTGCTCCCAAAACAGAATCTTTTAAAGAAGTGGAAACTGACATCGCAGTGGAGATGGGACGTTCATATTTAGTTGAGGAAAAGACTCCTGAAAAGAGTTATACCATTTTTTTGAAAAAGCTTTCAGAAGGATTTCAGGGCCTTGTACTAACACGAACATACCCGAAATTTGTTAAGAACCGTTACAACCTGGAAGAGACACCCTTTGTCTGGTTGAGTGCCACTGCATCCAAGGAATTCACTTCCACTACCGATTTGACAGAGCTCAGTTTGTCAATAAAGCACTTCATCTCTACAGCACAGAAAAGTGTGATACTTCTGGACGGCTACGAGTTTTTAGCTTCCAAGATGGGATTTACCGTGATGCTCCACTTTTTACAGTCATTAAACGAGTTCGTATCCAGCCACAACTGCATGCTGCTCATACCAGTGGATCCCAAAACTTTGACGCAGAAGGAGCTGAGAACACTGGAAAGGGAACTCACACCTCTTTTGTGAAGACCTGCTCTGTAGGGTAGGACTCTATTCCATTTTTTCCGAATTTAAAGGGTATGGGCTGCCCCTTTGCTCTGGTCATCCTCATTTTTTCTACACATAAGAGGAATTTCTCTGATTCTTGTGGGATTTTATCCAAGAACACGATACCGTCAGCCATGAAGTCAAAATCATCGAACTGGAAACTGCCGTAGTGCTGGGTTTTTTCTGTCACCATCACACACACAGTTTCTGTACTCTTTACCACTTTGAGAAACTCCCTCCACGCCATCTTTTTTCTGAACTCTCTGGGGTGTGTAACCACGTTCATAGAATCAAAAACCACTCTCTGGGGTTTGTAATCCTCCACAATGGAAATGATTTCTTCAAAGCTCATCCTGGCTAAACCGAAGAGTTCCAGTAACCCTTCATCACAATGTTTTTTGAGATTCCAACCAAAGCGGAAGCCATGCCGTGCGATTTGATCCGCATTCTCCTCAAATCCGAAATAAATTCCTTTTTCCTGTGTTTTACAGCCCTCTATCAGGAACTGTAGCGATAGGGTGGTCTTCCCCGTTCCGGGGGGTCCTGTCAGAACCACAAGAAACCCCTTGGGGATTCCTCCCTCCAAAAGAGAGTCCAGCCCAGGCTCTCCAAAGCTTATTCTCTTTATGGCAACGTTGAAGTCCCTGATTCCCAGCCGTGTCAAGTAGTGGGATTTATCGAATCCTTTCAAAGCAAGTTCTATGACATCATTTTTGTTTCCATACTGTTCCTCGTACTTGGAAAGGATTTTCCACGCGTTATCACTCAGGGTGGTGTTCAACCTTCTCTTCATAAGATATGCATGTATTTGTCCCTTATAAGTCTAACCATAGAAGGTAATTTTGTACACATAAAATATGTGTATATGCGCATACATTTCCAATATTACTGTAGGAGGCCTATTGGTTATAGTGGTGGCTCCAGCTCTACCTTATGATATAAAAAGAAAGAGAATTGTTACTGTTATAGAATGATTATCATGCACATAAATAATATATACATGGGCATGACAAAGATATTCACGCATGAAGAGGCCCAGTCGTGGTATGGGTCACTGTTGCACATTGAGAAGAGGTGGATGAGCTGGTGGACAGGTATCAATCAGCACACATCAAACTTCAAGGCTTTCTTTGCTGCTCATAACCCCTTCTAACCATGTGGGGCATGTCTCGATATTCTTGGACAAAATGCACAATGCTCATGACGCCATAGTTCATACAGGCAGATAACAAAAAAACTCCCGAATAGGG
>JGI2171J19970_10000599_pt1 | contig 19541 bp, 15 predicted proteins | sample DeeMarSWOR324_28_FD_19970 | JGI IMG/M metagenome (IMG submission 19970) | reverse complement strand
GGGCCTTGGCCAAAATGAGGGCCTCTTCGCCCACCTCCACTGCCACGTACTCGAAGGCCGGGTGAAACACGATGGCCAAGTTGGCGGGGATGGTCCACGGCGTCGTCGTCCATATCAGCACGGACACCCTTCTCCCCTTCAGAGATGGGAGGATCTCCTCAGGATCCGATATCATGGGAAACTTCACGTAGATGGATGGCGAAGGCTCCATCTCGTATTCGACTTCCGCCTCAGCCAAGGCCGTGTGGCATGTGGTGCACCAATAGATGGGCTTCTTCCCCCTGTAGAGGCTCCCGTTTTGCGCAAACTCCCCGAACTCGCGAGCGATGCAGGCCGTGTATTTCGAATCCATGGTGAGGTAGGGGTTATCCCATTCCCCGAAAACCCCCAACCGTTTGAACTCCTCCCTCTGAATATTGATGAATTTCTCGGCATATGCGCGACAGAGCCGTCGGATATCAAGGGTGGAGAGCTCGGACTTCTTCTTCCCCAAGCTCTTATCAACCTCATGCTCAACGGGTAGACCGTGGCAGTCCCAGCCGGGGACGTACACGCTATCGTAGCCCGCCATGAACCTGGATTTGACGATGATGTCCTTCAAGATCTTGTTGAACGCCGTCCCTATATGAATATGTCCATTGGCGTAGGGAGGACCATCATGGAGGATATATTTCTCCCGCCCCCTGGCGGATTCCCTCATCCTTTCGTATATCTTCTTCTCTTCCCACTGTTTGAGGAAGGCCGGTTCCCGTTTGGGCAGGTCGGCCTTCATGGGAAAATCGGTCTTTGGCAAATTGAGGGTGTCACGGTAATCCATCTATTCCTCCACCTGGTCGGCTGCCGCGTTCACGGGCGCAAGAAGAAAACCGTTAGGTTGCGTAAGCATTTATTTTTTAACGTTTTTTACGTAACACAAAAAGGGCCTCAGTTCAACCCCCAATTTGGGAACACGTTGTTGGCCGAATTCCCCTTCGCTCACTGAAAATAATTTTGGACCATTCTAAAATTCGCTTCACTGCAAAGAGCGCCTGTTCATCGCTACTTCGTTCCCATACTGCGCCCTCCGGGCTCAGACACTGGATTTGCGACCGTTTCGCTTCACTAAGAATGGTGAGCCAAAATTCTTTAATGTTCGCTCCAGGGAACCCGGCCAACACACCGCGGAGCACTCAAACGAAGGGTCCCATCGTGTTCCCTAATTTTGACTTGAAAATCGATCCAATCTATCCTACTTAAAAGAATAAACTTGGTTCGAGGGCTTTCTCAAGGGAGCATGGAAGGATGAAAAGGCGTAGTGAGTTTCAAGCGTTGGCCGAGGTCATGGACCGGCTGCGGGGAGAGGACGGGTGTCCGTGGGACAAGAAGCAGACCTTTGAAACCCTGAAAACCTTCCTCATCGAGGAAGTCTACGAGGTTCTTGAGGCCATTGATAAGGGATCCACGGAGGGATTGAAGGAAGAGTTGGGAGACCTCTTGATGCACATCTTCTTTTTGGCCCAAATATCCAAAGAAATGGGCCAGTTCGACATTTACGATGTTGCCGGGTCTGCCGTAAGCAAGATGATTAACCGTCACCCCCATGTCTTCGGCAAAGGCAAGGCATCCACCCCTGAGGAAGTCGAGGTCAACTGGTCGGAGTTGAAGCGGAGGGAGAAAGGTAAGTCGAAGGCTACCTCGCTGCTCGATGGCGTTCCCCTCCACCTCCCTGCCCTTCTGAAGGCCTACCGGCTCACCCAGAAGGCCTCAAGCGTCGGTTTCGACTGGGAGCAGATGGGGGATCTCTTCGAGAAAATCCAGGAGGAATTGAGGGAGTTCGGGGAGGTCATCCGAGATGGAGACCGAAAGAGAACAGAGGCCGAGTTCGGCGATCTCCTCTTCACGCTCGCCAATGTGGGAAGGTTTATCGGGCTGAATCCCGAGGAAGCCTTAAGGAAGTCCATTTCCAAATTCGTGACCCGATTTCAATATGTGGAAAAGGTGCTCTCAAAAAGGAAAAAGAGCTTGAAGGACGCCTCCCTTGAGGAGATGGACCGGATTTGGGAGGAGGCAAAGGCACAGGAATCCCTCAACCGCAAGAAAGCACTTCCCCCACGTTGAAAAGTATGGCCTCGGCCAACCCACCGGGGCGTGACCACATTCAAAGCTCTCTCCCCTCCCCCCTTGGTTTTGGGGTATAATTCTTAAAGATGACAGAGGGATAGAAAGGAGAGCTAAATGAAAAAACCCGCGGCCCTTGTTCTCATAGCAGTCCTTGTAGGTCTTCCCTTTGAACTGGGATACCCCAAATCATTGGCCGAATGGCTCGTCAAGCCGGGAGGAGGCGCTCCCGTCATCACCGGCTCGTTTGCCTCTGAAAAGCTCAATCACGGCGACATCTGGAAGATCTACGTTCAGGCCAACGACCCGGATGGGGATATGCTGCGATTTGTATGCGTCTTCGATCAGGCAGGTTATGGGCCATATTCCTCTGCTTACGTACCCATTAAGAAGAGGAACAGAACGGAACTCATGGGATATCTCTATTTTCATAGTTCAGCTGGTGCGGGCCTTCGAATGCCCGAATGGACCCAGCTCAGGCTGAAGGTATACATTCGGGACAAGGGTGGAAACAACAGCAATGAGGTTGCCTTTCCCCTCCTCCTTTCACGGGGGGCTAGGCAGGAATCTCCGCCCGCTCCCTTCGATAGCGGCCCTTTGGAAAGACTGGGAGCGATCCCGGTTCGGCTCGTAAATCCCCAGGAGGACGACGATGGGGAGAGGTTGTTCTTCAGGGATTTGTTCGATTGAGCTCGCCCTCATTGCCATCGTAAAATCGAATGCTTTACCCATATAAATGTTCATAGTATTGCTCACATGTAAAATCCCATGAAATCTTAGATTTCCATCGAATATCTCTTATTTTCTCGGAATTTCAAAAATTGGATTGCTGAATTGGGATATAAGGTGGGTTTAAATTCGGAAGGAATTATGAAGGATCAACGAATCTAATCTGGGCCAGCCTTAACCATAAAAGAGCACTTCCGCCACGTTGAGCTGATATTCATTGGGATCGACGCACCTAGCGATGGTATTCTTGTATTTTCCCGTCTCCTCCTCTTTCTCCGCTAAATCGAGCACCCCGGTTCCTTTGTACTCGCCATCCTGAAAATGGATCCGCAATACCTTCGGTCGATCCGTCATTTCGACATCCTTGTTTGGGGTCGCTACGATGCCCATTTCCCCGTTTACGAGCATTACAAGCGTACCGATGGGATAAAACCCTACGAGCTTTACAAACAGCTTAACCAAGGTGGGATCGAAATCCTTGCCGCCCCGATCCAACAGGAGTCCTATTACCCGATCGGAGAAGATGGGAAAAAGCTGATAGGAGTGAGATCGCACGATATTATCGTAAAAGTCGCCAATCGCGATTATCCTTCCAAACAGCGTCGGCTCCCTCTGGGATGTCAACTTCGGATACCCCGTCCGATCCGCCTTGATGTGGTGTTCAAAGGCTGTCTCAATAATCCTCGCCGTCGTTTCGCTCCAGCCATTCCCTTGAACAATGATGTCTACACTGTATATGGGGTGCTTTTGTATAACCCTCCATTCCTCGCCTGTCAGCTCGTCCGATTTGTTCAGGATCGATTGGGGGATTCTCATCATTCCGACATCGTGGAAAAGGGCCGCGATACCCAGTTGAACGAGGCTCGTCTTAGGAAGCTCGAGTTGAAGTCCCAAGGCCATGGAATAGATGGCCACGTTGACGGAATGGTTGTACAGGTACTCGCCGCAGTTCTTGATCGTGGCCAGGCCCAGAAGGATAGACTCATCGTGAATAAGAGAGCTCAGCATTTTCTGCATGAGCCTCTTGGCCCTTCTCATATTGAGAGCCCCGCCTTCTGCCATTCCCTCCATGATTTGGCTCGCAATCCCAAGGGCCGTAAAATAGAGTTCCCCGGGATGGCGTTTTCCCGTTGCTGCCTTGGGGAGAGAAGGCTCCTTCAACCCCAGTTTGCCAATGCTTACGGAGTCTATTCTCCGGACGCTGAGCTGCTTCATAAGGTAAAGGGAGTTATTTTCATCTCCCTCCCTCAACGTCAATAGGAGAGAGATAAACTCCCTCAATTCCTTCTCATCCAGGGGGTTGTGGAACTGGAGCTTTCCGATCCGCCATCCTATCAGATTACGCATGAGCGATTTGAAAACGGCATGTTCCCCCGGCTTTCCCCGGATTTGCCGATTGTTCAACAGGAACCCTTCCTGAGCGATCTCCACGGTAATCCCCCCGGCCGAAAGAATGTGGGGATTGATGAGGCGGAGATACTGAGGGATAGATTGGTCCAGGGCTAGGCTATCCGTCTCATGAACCTGGGCGGCCCTCATGAGGCTATGCAGGCCCAGGATTAATTGGACGCCCAGTTGCCCCCCCTCCACAGGCGGTGGGGGGGATTTTATCCAATCGGGCGGAATGAACCGAACCTCGTCTTTCTCGTCTTCCACTGGGGGTAACACCTATGATAGTTGCATTAATGCCCGGCCACACGCTTCCCGCAAGGACTCATCGCTCGATTTCGTACCCATCTCAAGCACTTCTCTCGCCTCCTCCGTGCCGATTCTGATCAGGGTATCGATCGCGCAGCCCCGAATCTCATCTGCCTTAGCTCGGCCAAACCATTTCTTCCTCTCAAGAAGCGAGTACAGCAGGGGAATGGGATGATCCGATCGAATCATTCCAATCGCCTTAAAATACGATTTGATCTCCGTCAAATCCCTCTTGTAGAACTCCTTAGACCCCATTCTTTTCATAAGGGGTGCCACGGCTTCCTCCCCCATTCTTCCCAGGTTGAGGGTCGCAATCCCCCGTATTTTGATATCCGGATCATCCAGGGATTGAACCATGTACTGCATTGCCTCCGGTCCTCCGATGAGTCCCAACGCCTGAAGAGCTTCCCTTCTCACCCGCATGTCCTCATGTCGCAGGGCTTTCCCTATATACTGAATGGTTTCCTTTCTCCCGATTCGCCCGAGGATGTAAACGATATTGCGAACCAGGTACCATCTGTCATCCCTGAGAAATGGGGTCATCAGCTCGATACCATTCCTCCCCACCTTCGACAGGGCGTCGCAGATGATCCTCCGCGGCTTTGAACCGCTGAGATTTCCCAATAATTCGCAGAGATGTGGAATGGAATTTCGCTGAAGGAGGAGAAAATAGTCCAAGGCCCCCCTTATGTCCGAAAACGCATTTGTTTTCAAAACATTCCCGATGGTCTCTATTCTCCCCGATTCGCCTGCCTCGATGATGACTCTCTTTATGAGATCGCCCTGCCACTCCTGAAGATCATGGGAATTAAGAAAGATATAGAGGCGCCTCAGTATCTGACTGGCATGCGTGAAGGCCCCTCTGCCCAAGAGCGATTCGATAATTCGATCTAAAAAGGAGATAATGGACTCGAAACCCTTGGTCTCAGTTTCCAGGAACATGACATCGAACAGCGTATCGATGGCATGGAAACAGAATTCGGGCTGGATCTCGACGTCTGCCCTCTCCCTGATGGCCTCAAGCTCCTCAGGTTCAACCCGCAGCTGGTCCCTCGGAACCTCCAAACCATCTCCCTCGAGCTGTTGGTGGGGAAATCCCGGATCCAATGCATGTTCCCTGATCAGTTCCAATCGCCGATAACTCGGCATCGGTTCAACATTCACTGCCCTGCGAAAATCCTCCGCATTCTTGGGAAATTCCCTTGGAGATCCCTCCAAGTGATACTGGCCTGCGACGTAATGGATATGCTGGAAATCCCCTTCCCATAAAAGGGTAATGAGATCATCCTCCAAGGGATTGAGCGTATCAGCTCTCGCAATAACATCCATGAAATCCACCACTTCCCACTCCTGCAATCCCTTCTCAAATCGTATCTGCTCCAGGCGTTGCCGGTAGAAGCGAGAAGCTAGGCTGCTTTTAGCCTCGGTATGCTCGTAAACGATCTCGTCCTTGTAATAAATCTCATATTCCGCGATATCCCAGGTGACGCAGTCAACCTTTTCGAGAAAAAATCGAAATTTATCCATCAACTGGTCTTGTAACGTTGCTAAGNCAGAATAGTCCACGGGTCGGCTCTGATAAGCACTTACGGTTTTGACGAACTGATTGGTTAAGTCCCTGGCCCAGACCAGCTCGTCTTCCACTGGTAATGCGGTAGAATCCCCGGGAGTTCTTCCCCTCTCTTCTTCTCTCTCCTCCGCCATATGTGAACACCATGAACCAAAGGATTTAGTATTAGTTATGATGTATTTTTTCGGGGAATTTGTCAACCTGTATGGTTAATTTCTTCAATTTTTCCGATTATTTATAAAGCCGCCGTTGAAAAAAGGGGGACAAAATGATATCAAAGTTGAGAAGTCGGCGCTCCGAAATGGGGACCTTCAATGAGCAGGCCTGCCACCACAAAAGGGGTTATCTATATCGTATCGACTCCCATCGGCAATCTGGAGGATATTACCCTAAGAGCCCTTAAAATCCTGAAATATGTCGATCTGATCGCCGCGGAGGATACTCGAAGGACAAGGAAACTCCTCTCCCGCTTCGACATCCATACTCCGTTGGTGAGTTATTTCGAACACAATGAGTTAAAGAGGTTGGACAAGCTCTTGTCCCATGTAAAGGGGGGGAAGGATATCGCCCTCGTATCCGATGCGGGAACCCCGGGGATATCGGACCCCGGTTATCGACTTATCCAAGAGGCCATCGAAAGGGAAATTCCAGTCATTCCCATTCCGGGCCCATCGGCTGCCATCGCGGCTCTGAGCATTGCGGGTCTGCCCACGGATAGCTTTGCCTTCGTCGGCTTTCTGCCCAAAAAGGGGGGAAAGCGGAGGAAGCTTTTGGACAAATTGGCGGATTCAATGTGGACATCGATCCTCTATGAATCCCCCCATCGCCTCGTGGAGACCCTGGAAGATCTTCGTGAGGCCTGTGGAGATCGACAGATCGTGGTCACCCGTGAGCTGACGAAGGCCTTCGAAGAGGTGATCCGGGGCACGATCAGCGAGGTCATAGACATCCTTAAGGGCAAAAGGATCAAGGGCGAGATAACCCTCGTTCTGGGTGGCAAGGAAAGGAAGAGGAGGCAGGTTCGTTAGGCTGGAGTTTTGGACCCCGATTGCCCGCAATGCAATCTATTACCTCAAAAAATAAATTGACGGGACATGTTGCCTTGGCCATAACAAGATGATCAAGAGAGCCGGGGTTAATCGGCGCCAGTGGAGGTAAATATGGAGGAGGCCAACGGATATGAAGGAGCGGAAAGGAGGGCTCACCCTCGGTTTCACATGACATTTCCCGCTTTTCTCAGGCTTTCACTCATAAAAGAAGGGAACCCCACCATGCTGGAAACGGGCGGGGAGACCGTTGATATCTCATTGGAGGGAATGAAACTCTCTATACCCGAGGAGGCGGAGGTTCTTTCCGCAATTGAAGATGCAAAGGAAGGGCGAGGCGTGGACCTAGGCGTTGAAATCGTTACTGAGAAAAAGAGAATTAAGGCGGTTGGCGATGTCCGATGGTTTTCGGCTGAAGCCTCGAATCGAGTATTTGTTGGTATCCTTTTAAAGGGGATGGGCAGAGAAGACAGGAAGATCTGGGAGGATTTGGCAAAGTCCCTTGCCTTGTCTCTGTAATGAATTCAGCGTGCCCGAATACTGCCGGTGAGTTGACAGGTCCGCGAAAATTGGAGATAATATAAATTTATATTTCCATAGAAACATACTCGAACGGGTAAACATACGATGGATTTGAGGCGAAGCATGAAAGTTGGGCTCATCTTCACGGGCCAGGGATTTCAGCGCATCGGCATGTACAGGGATCTCTACGACAAATATGAGGAGTTCAGGGAGACCTTCGAGGAAGCCAACGGCGTTCTCAGTTATAAGTTGCAGGAAATCTGCTTCCAACAGACCTTTATGACCCGCATTGAGACGAAGCTGGAGCATATTTCTGAGAAAGCGGGACATTTCTTCGAGGAAATGATCAAGGTTCCCAAGATCCATCAGACCATCTTCACGCAACCCATCATCTGTGCCGGGGATATCGGCTGTTATAGGGTGTTGTTGAGGGAAGTACCCCGACTAGACTACCACGTCGTTGCCGGCCACAGTTTGGGCGAATATCCCGCAATTATCGCAGCCGGCGCCTTGAGCTTTAAGGATGGCATGAAGGTGGTCAAGAAAAGGGGACTCTATATGCACGAGGCCTCGAAGGATATAGACTCAGGATTGCTGGCCATCGTTAGCAAAGGGCGAAAGATTCCCAAGAGCTATATCGAAAGGCTATGCAGCAAATATTACGTCAACCTTGCCTTGCACAACTCGGATTCAGTCTACGTCGTTGGGGGCTTGAACCTCAATCTCAGGAAAATGGGCGACGAGGTAAGGCGTAAGAAACGATTCACCCCCATCCCAGTTCAGGTGAGCGGGGCGTTCCATACCTACCTGATGCAGCCCGCCGCCGAAAAACTCAAACAGGACTTGGAACGCATTTCATTCAAGCCAACTCATACCCCTATCCTCGCCAATACAACCTCCGACGCCATATCCGATCCCAAACACATCAAGGCCGAGGCATATCGCCAGCTAACACGCACGGTAATCTGGAGGGATATCCTGTGGAAGATGTATGAATCGGGGGTTAACCTCGTCATCGAATTGGGCTTGGGCTCCACTCAGAGGGGAAATGAATCGGCCTTGAGCAGATACACCAAACAGACATATCCCGCCGATAACCAACCTGAGATCCTAACCATCGAGGACAAACCTTCACTCGATAAGGCCAAAAAGAGGTTGAAGGAGCTGGGGTTTTAACCCATCCTTTTTTTCCAAGAATCAGCTTGATTTTTCCTGGAGCTCGCCTTGGTTCGCGTTCAAGGACGAAATCGGCCCCTGAAGAGATGAAGAGCTTTTTCTATCGGAGGAAGGGAAATGACCGGTGAATATCGCTCGTTTAAGGCCGCTGCAGTGCAAGCATCTCCCGTATTGCCCATGAACAGGAAGGCCACCGTTGATAAGGCCTGCACCTTGATAGAAGAAGCCGGAAAAAACGGGGCTCAGCTGGTTGTATTTCCCGAGACGTTCGTTCCCATGTACCCCAACTGGTCCATTGATCTGCAAAATCCCGCTGAATGGGCCCGAAACCTCTTCCAGCTGACAAAGGAAGCCATCGAGATTCCTGGCCAGGAGACCGAACTGTTGGGAAAGGCGGCAAAAAAAGCCGGCGCTTACCTCTGTATGGGCGTAAACGAAAAGGTGAAGAAGTATGACGGGATGCTCTACAACTCACTGGTATTCATAGGCCCCGATGGTAGTGTTATCGCGAAGCATAGAAAATTACTCCCATCTAATCGAGAAAAGGTCTTCTGGCATCGAGGAGACGGGGCCGATGTCAAGACGGTTCATGAGACTGCCCTTGGGAGGCTGGGTGGGCTGATTTGCTATGAGCACCTGCAACCCTTGCTCAAATATGCGCTCTATGCCCAGGGAGAACAGGTTCACTGTGCCTGTTGGCCCGGATGGCCTCACTACCCTCCTCCCGGCCGAAGCAATAAGCATGTGATCGACGTGGTCACGCGTTCCTATGCCCTGGAGGGACAGTGCTTCGTGATTCTGTCATCCCTGTACGTGCCAAAACAGCTGGGACAAAAGGCCGGATTGGGAAATGCCGCATGGGCCTTCTTCGGTGGAAGCGGGATAATAAATCCCTCAGGGGAATACCTGACAGGGCCCGTATACGACCAAGAGGATATTCTGTATGCGGACATCGATTTGAGCCTCATACCCATACGAAAGGCAGCGATCGATACCACGGGAAGGGATACGAGGTGGGATATCCTGAGCCTCAATATACGTGATGGAGTCTATGTCCCGTACAGGGAGCTGGGTCAACCCGTAATGGTTGAAAGAGAAGAGGCAGCACCGTTCACCGATTTGTTGAGTTCCATTGAAAGAATGGCTTCGAAACTCGATGATTTAACGAATAGGATAGATGCTCTTATTGAAAGGGATAGAAAACCGTAGCACCGCAGCACCGCATGACTGCAACACCGCAGAACTTCGACCTACCCCTTCCCTTTTTTCAGCTCCGACCACACATTGAGAAATTTTCCGCTCACCTGATCGCGCCCGGGCGGCTCTTTCGCCCTCTCGACCCTTACCGAGGGCAAACCCTGCGCTGACATATAATCGTGCAATCGGGCGGAGACCCTTTCCCACACCCCTGAGCTGTTAGACCCAGACCCGATCATGAGTCGAACAGTCAGTACGTCAGGAGCAGTCTGAACAACCTGAAAGGATTTGACTCCTCCCGCCCCTTCCACTGCATTCGCCAGGGCTCTGGGCGGAAGCTTTACATTCGCTCCATCGGGCGCCCGAAAGGATAGGATCTCGTCACGTCGCCCTTCAACCCGAACAACCGGTAAAGTAATGCCGCAGGGGCATGGATCCGGACTGAGGGTGATGCTGTCCCCCAAATCGTAACGAATGATGGGTTGAACGCGGTTTGCCAGGTTGGTTACCAAAGCCGTGTTAGAAACCTCGCCCGGCGGGACTGGTTCGTAGCGTTCATCCACAGGTTCCAGAATCACCCAGTCGGAATTTACATGGAGTTGACGCTCCTTACACTCAAAGGCGATCCCCATAAATTCCGATGCAGCATATGTGTCCCGGATCGGGCAATTAAAGACAACGGCGATCTCATCCCGGGCTTCTCGCCCAAGCCACTCCGCTATAGTGGCAACTAAGATCGGTTTGATCTTCAACCTGCCACTTCGCTGCTCATCGCCCAGGAGCGTTACCACCGTGGGATAGCTCACCAAAATCACGGGTTGCAAAGCATTCAGCTCCTTCACCAGTTCGGCAAGGGGCGTCATCACGGAAAAGGTCCGACTGTTCCTGGAAAGACGTGGATAGTGCTTACGGTAGAGCCCCCTCACCGCTGCCCCGACGAAATGCCCACCAGTTTTGATCACTGTTGCACCCCGCTCGCCCCCCCGGAGGCAGGCCACCCCATCCCCCCACTTCATCCAGGTCATCATCCCTCTGACCATCGTAAGAGTTGCATAGACCGTCAGACCTTCGCGGTCGTGAACGAAGATACCATGCCTTCCGGTGACGCCCGAAGAAGTCCAGACCGCGTAGCGACCCAGATAGAAATCGCCGACCAGCGTTTTGTCGGCTATGAAGGCCTCCACGCCGCTCCTGGTCACCTCCCGGTCAGTCACCCACTCATCGAAGTTGGCCATCAATTCTTTCTTTGTAACCGGCGGTAGATGTCGTATATCGTTGACGGGTGACGGCAGATGTCCGTAGAGCTTCCCGTAAAGGGGGGAATGGGCCCTGGCGAACTCGATGAGATCTGATAGCCGTGTTTGTTGGCGGGCTCTAATGACTGCTGGTTTGGCGCGGCCTGTCCACCATACCTGCCACGCGAGCCCGACTGCTTTCCGGTGCCTCGTCAAAAAACGAACTACGGGGACTACGGTTTTAAGGCCCATGCTATTCAATAACGAGTTCGTCGCTCTTGCTTTGAGAGCTAAACGTGGATTTCATCGGTATGTCTTCGAGGACGGCTATGGCCACTGCTACCTTAATGGAGGTAACAGTCCCTTCGGTAAGATGGCCGCCTAACGTCACTACGGTATCCCCCTTCACCGTGGAGGCAGAGAAATGCGCATGGACATTGGGCTCGCCATTCTCCTTAGGGGAAATATGGCCGGTTAGGGAAACGAGTTCGAGGGGTTGATTTATTTCCAAATACAGCCGATCCTTATCCTTAACGGGAAACTCCTTGGGAAAACGCCTTAGATTTCTGAAGACCGCTCTTCGCAGAGCTCCTATCCCGGTGATAAATATCCCCTTCTCTATTCGTTCCCTCCGGACTGCCTCTTGGATCCCTCCCAATAAGTCCATCCCAACCTTCATCCTTGTAACAACGATCCTCTGCAAACGACCGGAACCCAACCCTTCCAATAGAGAGTTATCCATGAAAGCCTCCTTTCCCTATCGCAGTGTTTCTGTAACGTATTACCTATAGAGCAAATTCTATTCTCCTTAAGAGAACACAAGACGGCAGGGCTTTAACAGCCTCTCTTTTCCCCTACGATTTATTGGCTGCCCCCCAAGCGGCTGAGAGGCTCAAAGATTCTTGAGGCGGGAAAAGGTGGAAACCGAGGACAGTTTCAGGTAGTGGAAGTAAAAAATGGACCGCCCTGGCCGCATGACTGCAGCACTGCAGAACCGGCCCGGTTCATCCCGTTAAATCGCTGAGTAGCTTTCCGCCATGTGCCAGGTTGTCGTCGGGCTCCTCGTGAATGACAATGCGGACATTCTCGGCCTTGGTCCCGAGTACCTTGACCATGGTCTCAGTTATCTCCTTTACCAATTGGGCCTTCTGATCTTTGGTCCTCCCCTGTCTTATGCTGATGGTGACCATGGGCATATGACTCACCTCATCTCGGATGTTTGGTCGCTAATCAACCATTTCCCGCACTGAATGTCAAGATCGTCCCAAAGCCCTCTTTCTTAGGTAACACAGTTTCCTCCCCTTTTCACAGTCTTCGACTAAGCAATCTTGATGTCATTTACGTCTATATTGCCGTGTTCGACGGTGATCTCCCGGGCCCAATCCTTACTGGGAGAATTGTCAGAGGCAAGGACGTATTTTATGCCGTTCATATTCTCCCATTGATTTGATACATGTTTGTGTCCAAATAGAACCGCATCAACCCTATAATAGATAGTTCGCATGAGCTCAAGAGCATCCTTCAATTCCATAAAAGGGTTACCGTGCATGAAAGGGTGGTGATGGAAAAAGAGGATCTTGATCATACCTGTTGTGCTTGGATTCGAGAGAATGGTGTCGAGCGCAGCCAATTGTCCACTTCCAACCTCGCCGCAAGCGAAATCAAAGGGATGGGCCGTCTCCAGGTTGGTATCAAGGGCTATGAGCATGGTGCGGTCGCTATTCTCCCCTAAAATATTAACCACGGGTGTGTTGTCACCGGTAAATGTTCCGCCCTGTTGCAGAGGCTTCGATAGCATCTCATCAAATCGCTCCGCCCGTTCTTGACCGTAAAAATTCCCGGCAGCGCCAAAGTCATGGTTTCCGGGGCTTATGTAGATGCGTCCGATGAAATCCTTCAGCGCATCAAAGGCGCGCCCGTACTGCTCCTCATGTCCATCGTCTACGACGTCACCCGTGACGATAAGATGGTGATTGGGATACTCCTTCTTGATGAACCCCAGGGTTTTTGTGGCTTTCCTGTTGTCCTTCTTATGCCGATGGAAATGAAGATCGCTTACATGGATAAACTTCATTTTAATCCCCCCATAAAAGAGTTTGTTTTAGAAGTACGGTCCAAATGACTCCCGGCTTGTTTGATAAAAATCACCTCCTTCGGGATTCAGATTCGTTTTACCGTATACCACAATAATAAGTGAATTCAAATTTTTTGGGAAATTTGAAGAAAACGAGAGAAATTCATAGAAAATCCATGGCTGAAAGAAGATAGCAAGCACAATACCTACGTGCTCATTGAAGGCGATACGCTTACCCTGAGGAAGTTGGGGGAAAAGGAATCCATATTCACTACGCTCGCGTAAGCCGCGAGAGGCTCAGATTCCTCCGGCTCGTCGAACTCCCCTCCTCCTTTCCCTGCAGCAATTCGCGGAAAAGCGCAACGACTTTCCTCTCTTCATCGGGTTTCATGAATCCCTCTGGAAGAGGCGGTTTGCGCCTTCCAAGGCTCACGGCCATTTCTAATCCCATTGGGTTATACGGGAGCAGGGAGACATCGCTCGCCCCGACCTCGCTGAGAATATCTATGATGCCTGATAGGTTCTCCTCGGTTGCCGTGACGCCCGGTACGAGGGGGACCCTGGGATGGACTTCAACCCCTCTCTCCTGCAAGAGGAGTCGCAGGTTAGCAAGGATCTTCCGGTTCGACTTTCCGATGGAGCTCTTGTGCGCCCGTGGATCAGCGATCTTGATGTCGTAGTAGACGAGGTCTAGGTACGGAAGAACCCTTTCCCGAAAGGCCCGGTAATCGAAATACCCCGATGTCTCCAGGGTAATGTGTATCCCCCTTGCCTTCAGCTGCTTGAGCAAGGCTTCAAGGTAGTCGGGATAGAGGGTACATTCACCACCGGAAAGGGTGACACCGCCACCTGAGTGCCGGTAAAAGGGAAGATCTCGCAGGAGAATCTCGGTAAGGGCCTCCACGGGATAGTACGAGCCAATGATCCTCAGGCCTTTTCCCGGGCAGACACCCGCGCACGTGCCGCAGCGGATGCACCTCTCCCTGTGGATTCGTCCGGGGAGTTCGAGGTCTATGGCACCCTGAGGACAGGCATCCGCGCACCTCCCACAGTGAATACATTCCCTGGGGGAAAAGGCGATCTCTTGCTTTGGGTCCTGGGTCTCGGGGCTGTGGCAGAAGACGCACCGAAGGGGACACCCCTTGAAGAAGACCACGCTGCGGATGCCGGGGCCATCCTCAAGACTACCTCTCTTAATATCAACGATGAGGGGAAGTTTACCCAACACCGAGCCTGCGGCCGAGGTCCCTAGCCATGAAACCGTACTTAAAGATGTAGTTAGGGTTTCCATCCACCTCAACCTTGTTCTCAAGTAGTGAATCGAGGATATCCTGATCCCCGGAGAATAGAAAATCCCTCAATGCCTTCCAATCCTTAAAGGTTACCCTGACGTCCCAGTCATCAATGGCCCCCTCGGGATCGACGTGCATATCGCCATCCTTGAAAATGGCGGCGCTCGCAACACGCTTGTCGGCACTTCTAAAAAGGTACCTCCCCTCGAAATCCCTTATATTCTTCCGATAGCCCTTCGATAGAGCAAAAGCCAAGTCCATACCAGCCAAGAGGAGATCCAGGAATTTATCCGTGGCCGTTCCCCCCAGTTCTTCCCTCAGCCGCTTGGACCAGAGTTTCGTTATGAAATTCCCCCCAGCGTCGGAAAAGAGATAGGGAATTGGCCTCAACAGAACGCGTTTTAGCTTGGCCCTCATCTATCATCTCCCTCTTTGTTCACGTTCACGTTACTATCGCCGAGTTCTCTTGGGCAATGGGAATGGGGGGTAAGGGATCATACTACCGCTGGAGAGGCTATATTCCGTGCGGTCAACGATCTCCTTTTGCATCTGCGGGTTCAGGTCCTTGAAGTAGGCCGTATATCCGGATACCCGGACCAGGAGTTCAGGATGCTTCTCAGGATGCTCCGCCGCCTCCGCAAGGGTAGTGTGGTCCTCGATGATGAACTGGACCTCCATCCCCCCATCCCGTTTTCCATCACCGTCATCGAAGTACCCCTCCATATAGGCGACGAAGTCGTCAAGGATTCTCTCTCCGGATTCAGGGGTAAATTTCAGATTCAAAGCCACCCCGCTCGAGAGGCTCTGCGCAGGTTGGTTTGCTACGGAGTTGAGGGCCTTAATAAGGGAGGGGGTAACTCCGGAAACGGGGGTAATGCCGCTGGTGAAGTTCTCACGGGCCTTTCGGCCGCTTGGGAGGGCTCCCGTTAGCCTCCCGAAACCCGCGTGGTTAGTCATGGTCCAGTACCCAACGCGGTAACTTCCGCCACGGTAGTTCTCCTTCTTTCCAAATTCCCTATCCAACAACTCAACGATCCAGGTGACATTGGTATCAGCCACCGTATCCTCGTTCCCATATTTCGGGGTTTTTTCCGGATTCATAAGCCGCGTCTGAAGAGCCCCGTAGCCCACGAAGTCCTTTCCAAGGGCATCAAGGAGGTCTGCAAAGGAGACCTCCTTCTCCTCAAAGACGACCTTCTGGATAGCGCTCAGGGAATCGGCAACATCCGCAAGTCCGATGATGGCCGCTCCCGAGGAGTTGATAAGAGCTCCTCCCTGGATGAGATCTTTTCCCTTCTCCATAGGGCCCTCAAAGAGGGCCGAGAGGATGGGCGTGGGATAGAAGTCCTGGTGTACCCATCCAAGGATGTTGTTGAGGTTCGTTGCCTGGTCGATAAGCCAGCGCGTCTGTTCCGCAAAGGCTTCCTTGAACTCCTCGAAGGTGCTGAGGTTCCTGGGATCACCCGTTTCTTTGCTTATCAGGAGGTCCATGCCCGTGTTCCGATGCCTTCCGTTGAACAGCGCGAGATCGAGGGCAGAGGTCAGGTTCAAAAGGAGAGCTCCGGTGTGGCCATAGAACCTCCCGTTGCTCCCGGGCTCCACACAGCCGATTACCCCGTAATCCCGTGCCTGTTCAAGCGTCTCTCCCTTCGAGGTGAGGGCCTTGATTATTGCCCTATCATTGTGAATTGCCGGGATGGCCCCTGTCTCGAGGTTCACCTCACAGAGTCGTCTTAAGTAATCCCTGGAGTTTATCCCCGGGTAATACCTGGCATTGGGGTTGGGGTCGCGCAGCTTCATCAGCTCCGTGGCCCTGAGCATGACATAGGTCAGGTCGTTCACCGCATCATTCCCTTCCTTATCAACCCCACCAAATGTAATAGCCTGGTTCGAACCCGTCCCGCCAAAGAGCTGTTCCCCTGCCTCTGGGATGGAGGGGACATGGTCCCCAATCTTGAGCCAGAGGCAGCAGATCAATTCGATGGCGTCCTGTAAATCAATGCTCTGATTCTCGATATCCTGCCGATAGAGGTCGTAGAGCACCTGATCCAGCCTGCCAAGGCTGAGGCCAACGTTGGGGTTCTCAAGGTGGATGGCGGTCCAGCAGATCCATACGGTGGTTAGTCCCTCACGAAAGGTCTCTGCGGGAAACTCGGGAACCCTGCGTTGGATGCGTGCAATATCGAGAAGCTCCTTCTTCAGGGTTGAATTAGCTTCTCTCTGGGCCAGTTTCTCCGCCTCCCCCGCCAGGTTGCGGGAGTAGGTGATAATGCCCTCGAGAACTTCTACAAGTGCCTCGTAAAACTCCCCTTGGGAAGGATCGGCGGTCCCTTCACCTCTCTGCTTGGCGTCCTCAATAATTCCCCGCAGGCCGACTTTGATGGCCCTTAAGAAATCCGGTATGGTGTGAGAGATGCAGTTGGGCTTGCTGGCCATGAAGAAGACAAGGCGTTCAAAGAGCTTTATCTCAGGGGCGTGTTTCTCGAGGCCATACTTCTCCCGGTTCTCCTCATAACACCTCTTCCTGGCAAGCTCGAGGATGCTATGCTCGATCCAGTGGGGGAAGATCTCGTAGTTGAGCTCTTTCACCTCGGAATCGGTAATGTGGAAGGGGTTGCTTGCCCTTTTTGAGATGCTCCAGAGTTCGGGCCAGAGGGTCAAGGCGAGAAACTCGGGATAGAGGGGCACCCCCTTGAATTTGCTCGTGGTGGAACCCGCAAAGAGGGGGGCGTCCTTAAATTCAAAGGGCTCCATCCTTTCCTCGTATGCACGGCTATGGCGGACTATCGGGGTGCGCTTCTTCAAGACAAAGCGATACAATCTCGCCTTGTCGAGGATTGACATGTGCTCCTTTTCGAAGAGGCCGTTCTCAAGGCTGAAACGAGTTACCAGCCGCGGCCTTTCAATACAGATCTCGGGCATTGCCTTAAAGTAGATATTCTTGAGATGGGATACCCTCGGCGTAAGGCCATAGTCCTTAAGCGAAATGTCCCTAAGCGTAATGTGTGCCATTTTTCCTCCTGGAACCGGGGGCGGTGCATTTCTTTACAATTTATAAACTTACGAATCCATTCGCAACATAACCCTGCGCCCCACCTGATTTCCGTAAGGCTTCACTTACTCCCGACTGATGTTCACAAATCGGGTTATCCCTATTCCAAAGAGGCCAAGGCCTCCTTTGCCTTTATCAGGTACCCTTCTGCCTCGCACTGTTCGAAGAGCCGAAGGGCCTCGGAAATGCATTCCTTCGCTTGTTCAGCTCTTCCTTTTGCCCCGTGCACAAGGCCCAAACCGAGGTAAGCCTGGCCCAGAACCCCTCGAGCCCCGATCTCTTTTGAAACCGCAATGGCCTTGTTGAAATGATCCTCCGCCTTTTTGTCGGCGAAGGGGACATTCCTAATGAGAAATCCGAGGTTTCTGGCTATGGCGGAGACCCGCTTTGGCCACGCCCCCTGAACGATCTGAGAATAAACTCTCCCCAGAAAGTACTCCGTCGTGGCATAGCGGTATTTATTCTCGTTTTCGATAAATACCCTCAGCGTGTCCTCCGTAATCTTAACCCCCTGGCCCAGCTTGCCCCTGGCAATCGAAACGATGCCCACGGCGCCCTGCGCCAATGTCCCGAGAAACTCGGCACCGAAGTCCGTGCTGTACTGTATGACCTCCTCGAGGGTCTTCTCCGCCTCCTGAAACTGGCCGTTGGAGAGGTAGCTCATGCCGAGCATGAATCTCGCGCTGTTGGAGAAAATGGGATCCACCGAAGCCCCAATGGACCTCTGAAGCGACTGGATGGCCGCCGGAAAAACGCCGCCCGTGAAATGGCCCATGCCGACAAAGAGGTGGCCGAAAACCGTTGATCGAATATCGGAGTGTTTCTGACCATACTCCAGAATGATCTCCCCCATTTCACGAACCTTCTTGCTATCCCCCCTGAAGTGATGGGCCAATCCTAATCCGCCTATGGCAAACCGGAACAGCTTCTGATCCGACTCGAAAAGCCGCGATATCTCCTGGGCCCTTCTTCCATAGTGAATGCCCTCCTCAAGAAGGCCCAAGTCACCGCAAGCCCATGCAAGCCACGCGCAGGCGTAGCCGATGATCATGCGGTTTTCAATCCTCTCGCCCAGCTCAAGGGCTTTACGCAAATAACCATACCCGTGCTTGGGCTTGCCGCTTGACCAGAGGGAAAAGCCAAGCCAACCATAGAACATCCCGAGCTCCTCCCCCTCATCCAGGGCCTCGGCCACACCTTTATGGGCTATGAGGAGATCGGCAAGTCCCCCATAGTCCCCCCGATGGTTATACACGGCTGCCCACCTGATAAGGAGATCGATGAGCAGAGCCCCATCCGTCCTCGTCTTCTGAAGTCTACCCGATAACAGGTCGAAGGCCTCCCTGAAGTGCCGGTGGGACTCCTCCAACGCATGTCTTCTCCAGCTCTTCTCCCCCGATTTCACGAGATAGTCCACGGCCTTATGAACGGAGTGGCCCTGCTTGAAATGAAAGCCCAGGGTCTCGTAGAACTCCGGAAGCCTGTCGTGAAATACCCGCTCCATCACGAGGGCGATTCGCTCGTGGATCGCCTGACGCTCTCTCTTAAGGAGACCGCTGTAAGCCACCTCCTGGGTCAGGGCATGTTTGAAGATATACTCAAGATCCGGCTCAAAGGACCGCGTCCTGATCAGATCAACCCGCTCCAGACTACTGAGACGGCGGTCCATCTGCTCTTTGAGCTCCGTGACCTTCTCGAGAATCTCATAGAGAAAGACCCGTCCGATGACCGAGGCCTCCTGAAGAATCCGCTTTGTCTCCCTCTCCAACCGATCGAGCCTGGCCGAGATAACGCCATGGATCGTCGAGGGCAGATCGGCCTGGCCGATGGGCCTCGCAAGCCTCCATCCACCA
>JGI2171J19970_10000598_pt1 | contig 19580 bp, 22 predicted proteins | sample DeeMarSWOR324_28_FD_19970 | JGI IMG/M metagenome (IMG submission 19970) | reverse complement strand
CTCTATGTTCTCCCGCACGGTCTGGTGGTCATTGAGGTTTGGGGTCTGGGGGACGTAGCCGATGCTCCGTTTGCTGGGCGGCAGATCGGTGCCGTCGCGACCGTCGAAGAGCACGATGCCGTAGTCTACCCGGTGGAACCCGTTTATGGTCTCTAGGAGGAGGGTCTTGCCGCTGCCCGTGGGGCCCACGAGGACGAAGTACTCCCCAGCCTCCAGCGTCAGGTTGACATTGTCGAGCTTGAAGCCGCCGAAGTCCTTGTATATGTTACGAAGCTCTAGCCGGCCACCCATGGGCTACCCTCTTACTGAATACGTCTTTATCTGCGCTTAAATGTAGTGAATCAGGGGCACGGAGTTGCCGCATCTACCCCAGTATGTGTGTGGTTTTTTCAGATACAATCTCTTTTAATGCGGCGTCTCACGTAACGCTAAGGAAGCTGTTAGTGCGTATGAACAGGAAAGCCATGACGGGCCGCCAGCAGCTCGATGCTGACCGACAGCAGCGTCATCGGGCAGTTCACTAACGTGGCTGGCGACCAGTTGGACATATGTCTGGTGAAGCTAGCGTTCTACCTGAAGCTGTCCCAAGGGAACGAGCCCGTGACCTTGGGGGACGGGAACATGGTGGTGACGTACACCAACCTGCGTTGCCACGGCGAGGTATACGCGTCCAACGGTACAGTGATGACTTTGACCGGCGTGAACAGCGACGGCGACGCGCTGCTGGAGACGACGAGAAGTACAAGGTGGTCATAGACTTAACGGAGCTCGCGATAGACGGGGTGGACCCGGCGGTGTCAGCGGTTAACAGTCCGGACCTGTACGCTCATACCTACGAGGAGTTCAGGGTTGAGCTGAGGCCGTCCCAAGGCGCTGTGCTGACCATCGATAAGCTGGTTCCGGCGGTCTACTCCACCGTAATAGTCATCGAGTAGTCTTCCACCCTTTTTTATGACGCGGGGCGACGGCTTCAGGGCTACGCGTAGGTGTCCTCTATGAGCTCTACGCATTCCTCGTTCCAAGGGCCTACGAAGGGTGTGTCGGTATGGGTGTTTCTACATACGAGGCGTTCGTACTCGGTGCAAGCCTTGTTGGGGCAGTAGTAGAGGCTGAAGAGGCGCTCGTCGAGGCCTATGACAGCTCCGAGCCACTTCTTGGGATCTTTGGCCATCTCGGTGCTGCACTTGGGACATTGCATACTTTCTGCTGCGGCTGAAAAATATTAGAGGATACGTGTGTGGCGTCGCACTACACCGAGGGTGGAGGCTATTTTGATATACCCATGTGTAGATGTTTATCTAGGGGTGGGTCTGGCTTTGCCGGCTGACTATGTGATCAAGACGGGGGACATGATTCGGATCACCATATTTCCCCCAGCGGTTGTGCCTATGTTGATGGCACCGGCGCCGCTGATGGGGACCAGCACGGACATGACGGTGATGAATATGCCTGTCTGCCTAGAAGGGGACGAGCTGCCGCCCACGCTCAAGGCTCCGATGCCATATACGTCGCCACCGTTCGTGACGCCGGGGGTGGGCACTGTCTCGGTGACATTGCTTCCCCTGAACAAGACGATGACGACAAAGAACGGGAAGGCTATCCTAATTAAGGGGACGCCGTTTCCAGCGGAGTTCACGGTCTCGGCACCAGCTATGCAGCCGACGCCAGCGGGACCGGTGCCGGACCCAGTGGCGAAGAAGCCGGGAATGGCGGAGTTCATCACCACCAACGCGATAGTGAAGGCCGGGTAGGCTCTGTCTCCGATGTATAGCTGCGGCGTTTCTCTGAGTGGGGTTGGAAGGGGTGGAGGTGTGATGGAAGTAAGAGACTTTTCCTTGATAGGATGGTTCACCATGACTTCGGCATGTGGACAGGTGGTATAATCCAAATTGGGGATGTTAGGGTTGTTCTTATAATAGCCTAGTTATTATAACGGGAAAAATATTATTTTTTTTCTCTGCTTAATAATCTGCTATTTTTCTTTCGCTACTTTTTTCAATAAATGACTTTGTGCACTTTTTTTATATGGTTTTATATACTTAACTCGGTTCATACACCACTTGATGTGTGTCGATGAACTGGTGAGGATCGATCTGCTCATCATAGATGTTTCTTATAGCCGATAACAGCAATTCGGGGTTCACTGGTTTGAGGAAGACCCTGTGGACGTTGAACTCGAGGGCCTCAACAGCGTGGTAAACTTGAGGGAAGCCGGATAGAAAGATGATGTTCAAGTTCTCGTCGATCCGTTTCAAGTCCGTTACAATCTGGTCTCCGGTATACTCGGGTAAAATATAGTCCATGATGACGATGTGGACCTCGTTCTCCGTGATCATTGCCTTCGCCTGATCTGCGTTACACGCGGTGTAGACTTCGTAGTCTTCGGTTTCTAGAATCGCCCTGATGCTGGCTAGTACGTCGATGTCATCGTCGACGAGTAAGATGCTTCCCTGCATCAAAAAAGGACTTGAGCAGCGATCATATAGAGAATATGTAGAACAATTCCATGTATTCCCCGGCATTTTTATGAGCTGAATCATGTCCAAGATAGAAGCCGCGAAACTTAAGCTAAAACATCAGAGACAGGGAGGGCATCAGCAATCATGACTTCCATCCGTATCAATATGGCTAGAGATCAATTGCATAAAACATACAATGAAAAAATTGAGAGGCATCGACCAAGAATGATTAGGAGGTTAGCGTCTTCTATTGTATCGCCGATCATCGGGCTGGTATAGTATCCTGGAATGGTAGTTACGGCGGTTCTTCCTCATGGGCCCAATGCTCTTCGCCTTGCTACTTGTATCCACCTTGGGTGTCTGCGCCCGGACCTTCCCGGCCTTAGTCAGCGATCCGTGTGTTGGTACTCTCTTCACCTCCTAACGCGGCGATAACCCTTCAAAGACATCAAACGAGAAAACCTAGCCCCAGTCACTCGCTGCCTGAATCCATTCCTTCACAAGAGGCAGTGTGGGAGGCCTCTTCGTTATTCCCTGGGCTTCGTTGACAGCCAACAAGTTAGCCAACAGCACCTCAGGCGCATACTCCGTGATCGATTCAACCGATTCTATGCCGGCGGCCATCAACAACTCCAAGTACTTGGGTCCGACGCCGCTCAGCTCACTCAAGTCAGAGCCCGTTTCAGGTATCTCCTCGATCGCGTCGGAGTCCTCCGATATCTGCTCGACGCCGGATGGTACCACCTTGACGTCCACAGCCTCTTTCCCCTTCGGGGTATCTATGACCCTGAACTCTACCTCCTGGTTCTCCCTCGGAATCTCCGTCGACTGAAAGTTAGACGAGTGAAAGAAGATGTCCTTCTCGCTCTCCTTATACTCTATGAACCCGTATCCTCTATACGACAGATATTTCTTGATTTTTCCCTTCACTTGCTTTCTCCTCTTCCTCTCACCTGCTGTTATTCATCACAATCTTGATCGTGCTGACGTTTCTGGGCCGTCCCTCCTCGTTGGTCAACTCCTCGGTACCAATCTCGATGGAGTCTACCTTGAGACCAGACAAGAACCTGCTTCTGGTGACTTCGGCCACGTCCACGGCGGTGCTTATCGCCGATCCTCTCGCCTTCATGACGACTGTGTCACTGTTTCTCAGGACCTCGAGGACGGCTGTACAGTAGTTAAGTATCGGTTTCCGGCCGATAAAGACTGTATTTTCTGAAGACATGATGTTCACTACCTGTTAGCAGCGTTAATCAGTTCGCTAAAACGAAGAACGCTTTACCATATCTAAGTACCGCCCTGTTCTATTAAAGGTATTCAAATTCCTTTTTTATAAAATGAGAAAAATTCTTAGCTACAAATAAAGACCGCCTATTGACTTGCCTCTAATGCAATGACTCAATCCAAAACATTGTTGACGAAGCTAAAGGAATTTTACCTGGCGAAAAATTGCACAATAAAGAGAAATGACTTATAAAAAATATATTAACACATAACATTAAAAAACAGCCATACACATAATATAAATGAAAATGTCTAGAAAAAAAATGACGACCGAAATGGCAAAAGAGATGATACTAGAAAGACTGAGCCAAGTCATAGAAGAAGGCAAGAAACCCGTAGTAAAATTCAAAGATCTATACAAGGGAAACACGTATTTGAGCCAGATCTACTTCAAAGCAGGTCATGAGCTAAACGATGAAAAAGATAACCTAAGAATGACAATGAAGAGCGGATTTCATCAAATAGAACAGACAGTATGATAAAAGGTAGCGCACGGAAAATAAAAAACACTCTTATTAACCGCCCTACATATGTATCCTCGATTAAGCGTTCAAGATTCTAAACGAAGCTATGATTAACGCTTTTCGTGAACAGGAAGTGAGGTGAAACAGTTGGAGGGTATTGTCAAGAAATGGTTAGATGGGAGAGGATTCGGATTCATCGAAGTCGATGACAGCGACGATGATGTCTTTGTGCATCATTCAGAGCTACAGGGAACCTACTCGCTGATGAGCGGCCAGAAAGTAGAGTTCGAGGTAGAAGACTCCTACAAGGGGCCCAGAGCTACACACGTAAAAGTTGTTGGCTAAAACACATTTCTCAGCGTCGAAGGTAATGATAGTAGCCTATCTTTTTTTAAAGCATGAATAAATAAAAGGAATCGAGATATCCGCGCGTTTAAAAATACGTGCACGATTTAAAATTCTAATCTAAGTGGAATCAGGATATAAACAAGCGATCGATGATTCAACTCATTTTACTATTTTTTTTTGTACACATCATACAAGCGCATATAATTATGAATTTTTATTACTTGATTTCTTTCTCGAATATTAGTTCGAAGTAATCGGACACGCCTCCAGCCTTCACCGATACAGAGGGGGCGAAGATCTGCACCAACCTCCAACCATCCTTTGCGTACTTTTCGATAATCCTGTGATGATCCTCTTTCGGCTTCTTTGTGGCAATCCAGAACCCCTCCAAGTCTATCTTAACAAACTTGTACTCATACATCCTGTACTTCAACTCTAGTTGCACCTAGCTGTCTATACGTTTTAACCATTTCCTGAGCGCTGCTTCATGTACCACCTAGTTATGCATGAATGTATAAGTCTTAAAATGGGTGGGCACCCCACACCCCGCATGTAAACAAGAATCGATGTTTCCATTTGCCATAGTTATGTTGAGAATTTTAATTTTTGTAACTTGGGATAAGCTTTTTTTATGCATTCGGGGGCTATTGGGGGTCTTGTATCAAGTTACACGTAATAACTGAATTTTAATATCCTTGTCACATGTAATCTGTAAAAAAATTTTGGATAAGGGTTATGTTCTTAGTTCAGGGAACGGTGGCTTCATGGCTAAGGGTGTATAAATCAGATTTCATCGAAGGGCCAGATGGGCCTCGGTATATTCCTGTATGTGAACCACCCTAGGTTCGGCGTGGTCAGCCCCGGCGCGTCCACCTCGATCACCCTCCTGCTGAAGGGCTCATAGGCGGCCCTGAAGTGGCCCCGACTCTTGAGCACAAGTATCTTCTTGTCCGTGGGCTCGACGCCGTTACGCCTGTAGACCTCGGGGTCGTTGGGTGCATGGCTCCTCTCGGTGAGGATGATCTCGACGCCCTGGACGTCGATGACGGCTGTCCTGCCCACGTCGGCGGGGACCCCCACCGCCATGGCTTTGTGGATGAACCTGCCGTCGGTGATGGTACGCACCGTGCCCTTCACCCTGAGGGGCTTCCCGTGATAGCCGTCTGTCTTGCCGCCGATATCCATGTCTAGAGTCCCCTTTACGCCAGCCTCTATGGCTTTAGCCACCGCCTCGGGGTCCTTTATGCAAGCGAAGCCCACGTTCTCGGCGCCTCTGTTTAGCAGCTCCCTGAGTATCTCGGTGCCGTCCCCGGGGGCTCCTCCGCCGGGGTTGTCCGCCACGTCTGCGAGTATGATCGGGCCCTCGGGGGCCTCCATCGCTGTCCTCACCGCATCTTCGATGGGGGTGAGCGGCTTCAGGAACTCCTCCCTCAGACCCCACATCTGGTCGCCCAGCTCGTCGCAGAGTCTCTGGGCCAGCTCGGGGTCGTCGTTAGTGACGGCGACCACCGCCGAGCCCACCCTCTCCACGTCTGCGTAGGGAAACGCGGGGAATAGGCAGACGTTGATGACGTCCGGCTGCGTCTCCATGCGCCTCGCCGTCTCCAGCAGCTTCACCATGGGTCCCTCCGCGGTGCGTTGGTTGATAGTCGGCGGCACCATCCTGAGCTTCCTGTGGGCGACGACGGGCCTCAGTACGCCCCGGACGGCCTTTACCATGCATTCGGCGGCCTCGACGCCCCTCTCGTACATGTCCACATGGGGATTGGTGTCGTAGCCGAAGATGGCGTCGCAGTTATCCACCATCAGGTCCGAGATGAGGCCGTGGAGGTCCAATGTGATGATGACGGGGATGTCGCCCACCAGCGCCTTGACCTCCCGTAGTAGGGTTCCCTCCGCCTCTGGGACGCCCTCCGCGATCATGGCGCCGTGGAGGGAGAGGAGAACCCCATCCACCCTTCCCGCGCCCCTGACGCCCTTCTTTATCTCCTCCACGATCTCCCAGTAGTCCTCGTTCCTCAGAGGCCCAGCCGGTGTGGCCCCAGCCACGATGGTTGGGACGTACTCGAAGCCCTCGCGCTCCAGGGCGTCGATGTAACCGCCTACGCCGCTCCTCGTGCCCTTGTATTTCTCCACGATCTCGTCGCCGTAGATGGGGCGAAAATCCTCCAGCGTCATCTTCACTGTACTGAATGTGTTGGTCTCGTGAGACATCCCGCCTACGACGATGCAGTAGCATGACATGGTTAGAAGTTGGCCTCAACCGTAATAAACATGAGGTGGATGGCGAGGCGAGCCGACCAGACGCGCGTCGAGGCAATTTATTTATTCGCTTCACCCAAGGTATTAACGATTCACGCGTACCGGGAGAAACAGGCTCCAAGATGCGGTGCTTCGATAACGAGGAAGAGGCAAGGGTTAAACGTCGATGAGCGTAGAGATCCCTTCCTTCCATGAAGCGTTGAAGATGGCTGAGGCCAAGCTGAGCCGCTCCATGGGCGGAGAATGCGTGATAACCTTCCACAACGGCCTTGACGATGAGCTAAAACGCGTCATCATGGAGATTGATCACGAGAAGTTCAGGGAGGAGCTCCAGTACGAAAGCTCTGAGATAGACGTCCGCTCGAGGACGAAGGGCTTCCTACTCCTGCTTCTTCACTTAGACGGAAGACCAGTCGGCTTCGACTACGGCTACGAGGACGACGAGGAAGGCGCCTTCTTCAGCGACAGCTCCGCCACCCTCATCGAGAGGAAGGGGGTGGGCAGCACCCTCTTCGCCCTCGAGATCATCCACTGCTACTGGCGAGGCTACCGCACCAGCAAACTGGTCACGGAAGAGCGCGACGAGCAGGGGCGACCCCTGAGGGAGATCTGGGGCAAGTTCGGGTTCACCGTCTCAGAGGTAGACTGCCAGACAGGCATAGAGATGAGGCTCACGCTCACGCCCGAAGCCGTTGACAGAGTGTACAGAAGGTACATAGCGGCCGAGAGATGAAGGCCCTCAGTAGATGTCACTGGGCGTGAGATGCCAGTTCCTAACATCTGACAGCCGCAGCCCGTCCCTATACACCTCTCCACCTATCTGGGCCGTGTTGTTTAAGGCCTTCATTATGACTATGAGCCACGGCCTAGCGGCGAAGCCTAGTCTGGAGGCGGCCTCCTCGAGTCGGCTCCCGTGAACGGCGTTTATCTCCACGACGTCTGCGTCGTGGTGAAGCACTATCAGGCAGGAGACGACTCCTTGGAGCGTGGAATCGAGCAGCCCAGGCGTGTAGTCGTCTATGGTCAGCTGGTTGACGCCGCCCTCGGTCACCTCGTCGACAACGACGTAGCCACGAGGCACGCCGCCGGAGACCAGCCTGTAGGGTGTCACCTCCCTCACCGGGTTGTCTTCGACGCGCCACCTCAAATACGGCATCGTCCTGTGGAAGTGGATGAGGCCGCTGGTCTCAGCCCACTCCGTATATAGGCGGTGGTACGTCTCCATGTCGATGGGCTCCAGCTCCACGCCTCCGCGCGTAAGCCCGGCGAAACCCTCCCTGCACAGCAGGCATTTGTACATGTCGTACACGAGCTCCGAGTCGGCTTTGTGAGCGGCTCCGGCCGCCTCCATGAGGTTGAAGCTGAAAAGCAGCTCCGGGCTACGTCCCTTCATATCCTTAGCCATGAACTCGATGGTCCTCTGGAATAGCCCCCTCCGCCTATGAGCCTCGTCCACAAAGCCGTCGACTCCCTGGAGAGCCATGAAAACCTCGCGTCCGGCCCTAACCTCCAGGGGCATGAAGGGGTTGAAGGCAACCGGGGCGCCCGTGGGGACGTGCTCCACGACGGCGACGGATGTGAAGCCTAGACTGAAGGGCGCCCGACGATGCTTCCAGTCGAAGACCTCCTCGTCGTACTCGTCGTACAGAGCCTTGTTCAGGCCCTCGATGTAGGCGGGGAGGTCGTCCTCCCTGAACCAACGAACAACGTATTCATCCGACAAGCCGGTACGGGAAGAAAGGGATGAGGGACGATAAAAACCTAGAGTACCTCACCTGAGGGTGACGATCTCTTTCGCGTACTTTTCTAGCTTGGAGTCGTCGAGTTCCACGCCCAGCCCCGGGCCATCCGGCACGTGGACGTAGCCGCCCTCGAACCTGATGGGCTTCTTGACGACGTCGTCCTTCATCCACTCGGGATACCCGGACAGCTCGCACTTGTGGGTGATGACGTGTCTATAAGCCGAGATAATCTGGGTGGCGGCGGCGAGGCTGACGCCCATCTCCACGTCGTCGTGGAACATGCACGGGATGTTCATCACCCGAGCCATCTCCAGCAGTCTCCTGGCCCCGGTGACTCCGCCCCACGGCCTGTAGGTCTTTAGCCCGAGCACCCCCACGGCGCCCACATCTATGAGGTTCTTGACGTCCGAGAGCAGGTACATGGACTCGTGGGGCATGATGGGTGTGTCCACCGCGGCTGCAACTTCGGCGAGTGAACCAAAGTCCCACCACACCGTGGGCTGCTCCACAAGCTCGACACCGTATGGCTCAACGGCCCTTATCATCTTCACGGCGTCTGCGACGCCGTAGCCCTGGTTGCAGTCCACCCTCAGCGAGACGTCGTCGCCGACCGCCTCACGGACGGCGACAGTGCACTCCACGTCCTTGCCGGGACCGATCTTGAGCCTGATCCCCGTGTAACCCCCGGCTACGAGCCCCTCGGCGGTCGAGGCCACCTCCTCCGGCTCACCGAGCCCGATGAGGGCAACGTTGGGTATCTTCTCTGGTGGAGAGCCGCCAAGCAGCCTGTGCACTGGCACTCCTAGAGTCTTTCCCTTGATGTCCCAGAGCGCCATGTCTATGGCGGCCTTCGCCATGCTGTAAGTGGGCGCGTAGTAGTCCATCCTCGCCCATATCTCTTCGGTCTCGAAGGGGTCCAGGCCCAGGACGTTTGGGGCCAGCCACCTCTCTATGACTGCCGCGACAACGGGCTGGGACTCCGGGGAGAGCGGCGGCAGCGGCGGCACCTCGCCCACCCCAGTGACTCCCTCGTCCGTATGCACCCGTGTAAGTATGAACTCGAAGGGCTCACCCTCCCCCAAGTTGCCGTAGCGGGCTAATTTCAGAACCTTACTCCGCGGCACGTCCACGGGGATTACCTCGATCTCTTTGATCCTCAACTCAAATACCTATCATAAACCTCATCGACTACGTATTTCAGGTTTAAACACTGTTTTTTTAAGCCTAACCAAATGCGAGATTTTATCATACTCATGGTGACTCAAGTAAAAGAGAGGGATTCAATGGTTTTTGGCTCTGATAAGCTCAGGTACGAGGTGGTCAAGGGGTGGGGCAGGCTCCCGGAGGGTTGGAGCTTCGGCAACGTCATAGGCGTCGCCGTCGACTCACTGGACGACGTCTACGTCGTAAACAGGGGCGAGCACCCCGTGATAGTCTTCGACTCCGACGGCGGCTTCAAAGGTTCATGGGGCGAGGGAGTCTTCAACGCCCCCCACGGACTCTGCATAGACGGCGAGTTCGCCTATATAGCGGACTACAGGGACCACACGGTGAGGAAGTTCACCAAGGGCGGCAAACTCCTCCACACATGGGGGATAAAGGATCAGCCCGGCGGGGAGGGGGAGCCCTTCAACAGGCCCACGGACGTCGCAATAGCCCCCACAGGCGAGATGTACGTCTCGGACGGCTATGGGAACGCCAGGGTCCACAAGTACTCGATGGACGGCGAGCTCCTTATCTCGTGGGGAGAGCACGGCTCTGGGCCGGGCCAGTTCGACATAGTCCACGACGTCTGGGTGGCGGTGGATGGACAGGTGTTTGTCGCGGACAGGCAGAACCACAGGATACAGATATTCACGCCGGACGGAGAGTATATAACAGAGTGGACAGGCTTCCGTCAGCCATGCAGCGTATACATCGACGACGAGGAGCTGGTGTACGTACCTGAGCTTCAGGCCAGGTTCAGCATACTAGATATGGAGGGACGGGTCGTCGCCAGGTGGGGCGGGGAGAAAAGCAAGGTGCCTGGGCTCTTCATAGCGCCTCACTGCGCTTGTGTCGACTCCAGAGGCGACCTCTATGTAGGAGAGACCCTGGAGGGCAGCAGGATACAGAAGTTCGAGAGAAAGTAACCATAGAAACCATGGCGGGCTAGGTGCGGTCCTGACATGGTATACTCTACTTCAGTCTTAGGGTCGCAAAGACTGTGTCTAAATCGAGTCCAGTGCTTCGATGAACTCGTCTAGCCGGATGCCCGTCCTCGCCGTGAGTACGCCGTGGACTCTCTGGTAGTGTTCCTTGGACGCCTTCATCATGTCGACTACCTCAGGTTTCAGCCCTATTGAGTCAACGTCGCCCTCCATGGTAGTGGCGAAGTCGATGATCCTCCTCGCGACTGCCATGACCTCGAAGTACTCGATGTCCGCGACCTCTTTTCCACTCTGCTCGGTGTATTCGACGAGGATGGGGTCCCTGAACATCTCGCCTCCGAACGTCGTGTACAATAGCATGGTCCAGCCGAGGTCCATCCTGGGGTCCCCGATACTGGACGCGCCCCAGTCGATGACAGCCTCCGAGCCGTCCTCCCTCAACATGACGTTCATCCCATGATAGTCCATATGAACGAGCGAAGGGGAAACAACCTCGATGAACGGCTTACGTTCCTTCAACCAATCCACGACAGGGCCCAACCAGGATATATGCTTCTGAGCCGTTCTCCCGTACCAGTCTAGGTTATCCTGGACGTGGTCGCCGTGACACGGTAACTCTGGGATGTCCTTGAAGGCAGTGGCGTCGAGCCGGTGTAGCCGGACGAACAGCCTGATTAACCTGTTGAGTCCTCTCTGCAGCGCCTCGGGTGTCTCGTTTCTGTATGCGGCATCCAACGTCGTTCCGAGAATTCTCTCCATTAGGATGAACGGCTTCCCGATGGTCTCCCCAGAAGCTTCATGGCTGTATACCCGTGGCACAGGGTAGCCGATGTCATCCAGCTTCCTCATCAAGCTATACTCTTTAGCTGACTTGCGTCCTGCGCTGTCTCCCTGGAATACTCGTAGAACCCTCTGCTCTTTGAACTGGTCTCCGTCTTTCGTTGAATCGACCTCAAGTGTGTATAGTTCGGTCTCCCAGCCCATGTTTATCTCGTCGAGGCTGTTAACGGAGATGCTTGATCTTTCAGGGTAAAGCGACTCAAGGTAGGCTACGAGCTGTTCAGCTAGGCGTTGCCTGTTCATCATGAAATGACCAGTCGGTTGGGGGTTAAAAAGGGAACTCAAGTCTAGTAATCACATGTTGATAGCTTAGACTCGCATGAAAAGCGGGCTCGGTTGGACTCGACCCCCACAGCCAGTGAAGATATCTCCCAATTTACTCCCCTTTTTCTGTAATTAGATCTCTAAGTGGGATTCAAAAATAAATGAGCTTAAACACCATTAATCAACGATGAGGAGAAGATAAAAGTGAAACAAGACTCCCAAGAAGGTATACACAACGTCATTGCTGGGTGGAATGACGCTTGACTTAAATGGTGGCGTTATCTACAGAGAGTGTCAGATCTTCACGCTACAGTTTCTAACAGCGACGAGTAAAATCGAGAGTCTTCTCCCGGATTGTTATCATCATGTGAAAGGCCGGTAGTTACAGTTTCCTTCTCCTACAACGACTGCGTGGATTTCCTACAAGGAAGAAGATACCGGATAGCCACTGTGCGGTCTTACCTTCAAGCCTACCCATTAAATCTCTGGGGATGTCATTGTTCAGTTAAAGTTAAAATATTACCTACAAGTGGGAGAGTAAACACAGATTTTCAGCATCAATAGTTGCCCCTTTATCATTTGTAAAGTTAACCCATATCTGAAGGAAAAAACAGGCATCACTGGATGAGCACAAATTATATAAATAAAACAAAATAGTTGAAACTTGATGGAATATAAAGTTAATAGGAATGAAAATAGGGAAAGTGAACTGGATAAAAGTCCAGAAATAGTGAATCTAAATTTGACGTGGTCGCTCGCTGCGGTCGGAGACGCGCTCATCGCGACCCGTCTCAATCAATTCAATCACCCTTTGGACTCAGGTTTCCATGACATGGTAAAGGCGATTAAAGAAGCCGATGTGGCGTTCATCAACCTTGAAGGTTTACTGTTTCGTCTATCGGAGTTTAAGGGCTGGCCTGAGGTAGAGCACGGCGGTTACTGGCAGGTCGGTCCACCTGAAGCCGCCGAGGATCTGAAAGAGATGGGCTTCAACCTGGTTAACTGCGCCAACAACCATACGACCGACTACGGCGTAGAGGGAATGCGGTTAACTAACGAGCTGCTGAATAGGCTTGAGATGGTGCATTCAGGCACTGGGATGAACCTCGGGCAAGCCAGCCGCCCCGGATACCTCGACACCATCAAAGGACGGGTGGCTCTCATCGGCTTCGCCACATCGTTCACACCCATGTCTCGCGCCGGTCAGACGCGCCCCGACATGATGGGCCGTCCTGGCCTCAACCCCCTTCGCGTTGAACGTACATACGAAGCCGACCCCACCCTCTTTAAGACCCTTACATCGGCGGCCCCCAAACTCGGGGGACGTGCTCCACAGGACCCCGATGACAAACTTCGTTTGTTTGGCGTAACAATCAATCCCGGCGCAGAGACCCAAGTAATCGAAAAGCTAAACGTGAACGATGAAGAAAGGATCCTCCACGAAATACGAAACGCGTCCATGTTGGCTGATCGAGTGATCGTCAACAGCCATTCGCATGAACCAGGCAATGAAAGCGTCGTGCCTCCACCCTGGCTCGTTGAATTCGCTAAAAAATGCCTCGACAACGGCGCGACAGCCTTCATAGTGCATGGGCCCCATCAGCTCCGCGGCATAGAGGTTCACAGAGGAAAGCCGATCTTCTACAGCCTCGGTAACTTCATCTTCCACGAGGAACTATACGATCCCCTCCCATCAGACTTCTATGAAATATACAATTTACCCGAGAGTGCACTCCAGTCAGATCTTGAAAACATCCGATTTAAAGAAGGCACGGTTGGATTCCCATCGAACCCCATATGGTATGAAAGCGTCATAGCGGTGACCACCTTTGATGGCTCCAATATAACTGATCTAAAGCTGCTCCCTATCGATCTCGGGCAAAGGTTACCGAGATCGCAACGCGGAACACCGCGGATGGCAGACAGAGTACTGGGTGAAAGAATAATTGAACGAGTCGCTCAGCTTTCCACACCGTTTGGTACAAAAATAGTGTATGAGGACGGCGTCGGTGTCTGGCAAAAATAACCTGTGCAGGTGAGTTCAACGTTTGAAATAGCTGCGCACGCTATTCTATTTGAGCTGGAAAAAATATTAGTTAAAATATTATTTTCTCTCTCTTTGCGAAATCTCCATCTGCCGTTTTGCTTCCTCAAGTGGAGGTTTCAGGTCAGGAGGAAGAGGAGAAGTATAAACACGGCCCTGCATCCTATCCGCTAACTCTTCTTTAGCATCCTTCAAAATAGAAGGCTTGGTTAACAGATCAAGAACACATATCGACAGGGTTTTTGCTGCAAATATCAATCCTTTATGTCCTATACTCATGCCATATTGCGCAGTGCCTTGCCAGGAGTGACCTGGTGTACCTAAAACGGCACACGTTGTCGAAAATTCCATCGTTGGCATATTCCAGCTAACATCAGACACATCAGTTGATCCGCCTCCTACTTCACCTTCCCCCGAGGGTTCGATTATGTCCCTGAGAATTTCGAGTCTATCTAGTTTCCTCAAACCATATCTGTTCACGCCGCGCAAGATGGTCTTCTGTTTATCTGAGGGTATCGTGTCTACTATCTCACGGGCAAAATCATTCTCTTCTTTAGTGTACTCTGGTGCACCGATCTCGCGCATATTGCTGACAACGAGGTCGGCTAATGTTTTGTTTGGGATCTTGTTTGAGATGGCTGTAACGATCTTTGCTTCATGAGTTGTCCCTGTCATGAGTGCTGCTCCCTTGGCGACGTCAAGAATCCGAGTGTATATTTCTGCGACTTGTTCTCTCTCGGGGGCTCTGATGAAATACCAAGAACGGGCATACGGTGGCACTACGTTTGGGACTTCACCGCCGTCCTCTATGATGTAGTGAATTCTAGCTTTCTCGATGACGTGTTCCCGAAGGTAGTTGACACCCATATTCATTAACTCGACGGCGTCAAGGGCGCTTCTACCATCTTCGGGATCACCTGCTGCATGCGAAGCAATCCCTTTAAAGATATACCTGGCTTGGGTTGTAGCTGTACTGCTCCTTAGGCTCGCTGTGTTCGCTTGTCCAGGATGGTTGCTGAGGCAGGCGTCCACACCCTTGAAGACGCCATCACGTACCATGAACACCTTTCCTATGTCAATCTCTTCGGCGGGACAGCCAAAGAATTTCACAGTTCCCTCTATGTCGTTTGCCTCCATCGCGACTTTGGTAGCGATCGCCGCAGCAGCCCCAGAAGTACCGTGAATGTTGTGTCCACATCCGTGGCCTGGACCCCCTTCCTTTATTGGCTCCTTGAATGGGACTGGTTTCTGAGACAATCCTGGCAGAGCATCGTATTCGCCCATAATGCCAATGACTGGCTTGCCCGAGCCGAATGTTGCAGAAAAAGCCGACGGCATTCCAGCTATTCCACGATCGACACTGAACCCTTTCTTCTCAAGTTCATTGGCTAGTAACTTTGAGGACTCTAACTCCATTAGCCCTAGCTCGGCTAACTCCCATATTCTATTGCTAGTCTCGATTATTCGTGACTCATTACTGGATATCCAATCTAAGGCGATTTCATTCGACATGTTGATGCATTTATAATTGCTGGATAGCCCATATTTTTCGTTTCTTCTTCGTGTGTCATACATGCACACTACAGCTCGATGCTGCATTATTCAACGACTAGGAGAGCAATACATGTGTAAGGGAGCCTCAAACGTCGACGACGCCATGAACCGCATCGAACTGGGCTTCGAACATGTTTGTGGCTTCGGTGTGAAGCTCCTCAGGAAGCGATCCGAATCTCCATGTAACCCGGGAGAAAACATTGTAGTCAAGAAGAGATTCGAACCCTACCCTGAGTGGAGACATCTCCCAAAACATTCACCTTTATTGAGCAGAAAGCGGGCTCGGTGGGATTCGAACCCACGACCTCCGGCTCCGCAGGCCAGAATCATATCCTGACTAGACTACGAGCCCACCCACAGATACAGGTAACCAATAAATAAGCTCTACTGATAAGGTGTTGCTGCGGATAACGCACCACATGGGCCGCTGAACGATGGTTTCAACAGGGACGTAGACACATACTATGTATTTCGTCACAATTATTACGATTCACCCGTCACTGAATGGTTTCTTCCCGCGTTCATCGTAACCCATGTACGGAAAAAGTAAAGATTTATATTCTTGTGCTATGTGCGAATGATATTCAAAATGTCTCTGTTTTCATGCCCCCGAGTACTGGTGGGAGGCATCCTCATAGATGGGACGGGTGCAGACCCAGTCAAAGACTCCGTCGTCGTCATACGGGACGAATACATCGTAGCCGCTGGGAAGAGAGACGAGATCGAGATACCCCCCGGATCAGAGATCTACGACGTCACGGGGATGACGGTTCTCCCCGGCCTCATAGACAGCCACTGCCACTTCCTAGGCATGGGAGTCAACATGCTCACCACGGTACCCCTCAGGTACACAAACACCATGAAGGACGCCCTGGAGCTCATAAGGAAGCATGCCTTAGAGGCCAGGCCAGGCGAGTGGATCATAGGCCGTGGCTACGACGAGGCAAAGTGGCCAGAGAACAGGTACATGACCAAGGAGGACATCGACCCAGTGGCGCCGGCTAACCCCGTTGCCTTGGTCAGGATCTGCGGCCACCTAGTCAGCGTCAACACCAAGGCCTTGGAGGCAGCAGGCATAGACGCAGAGACTCCGGAGCCCGACGGAGGCGCCATCGATAGAGACCAAGACGGAGAGCCGATAGGCATATTCAGGGACTGCAGGGATCTTATCTGGAGCGTCATACCCCCCACCAGCACCGAGACCATGGTGGAGGGCCTCCGGGTAGCCAGCGACCGCGCCCTCAGCCTCGGCTGCACAGGAATCCACGACGCCGGCGCCGGCCCCCAGGAGTTCACCGCGTACCAGCTGGCCCACGACAACGGCAACCTCAAGGTAAGGGCGAATGTCATGCCACGGAGGGAGACGCCGGAGGCCGCCATAAGCCTAGGCATCAGGACCGGGTTCGGTGACCAGATCCTACGAATCGGCCCAGTCAAGCTCCTCATAGACGGGAGCCTGGGCGCCCACACAGCCGCCCTGTTCGAGCCCTACGAGGACGACCCATCGACCTCCGGGCTACTGCTGGAGGACCCCGCCATTATAACCGAGAAGATGAGCAAGGCACACAGCCACGGCTTCCAGGTGGCCACCCACGCCATAGGCGACCTGGCAATAGAGCACGTCATCGACAGCATCCAAGAGACCCTGAGGCGAGAGCCCCGTAAAAACCACAGGCACAGGATAGAGCACTGCGAGATACTGAGCAGCCAGCAGATAGAGCGCATCAGGGACCTTGGCATAGTGCCGGCGATGCAGCCCAACTTCATCGGTGAGTGGAGTGGCCCCGACAGCATGTACAGGCAGCGCCTCGGGGAGAGGCGGGACAGGGCGAGCAACCCATACAGGGTGCTCCTGGACGAGGGCATCACGGTTGCCTTCGGCAGCGACGGTATGCCCTTCAACCCCATCTACGGGGTATGGAGCGCCGTCAACCACCCCATAAAGGAGAGCAGGATAAGCCTAGTCGAAGCCGTGAAGTGCTACACGCTGAACTCGGCGTACGCAGGGTTCCACGAGGAGTACGTGGGCAGCGTGGAACCGGGGAAGCTGGCGGACATAACAGTCTTCGACAGAGACCTCACAGAGATCCCCGGGGAGGAGATTAGGGACGCCCAGTGCATCATGACCCTGGTAAACGGCAAGATACTGTACCACAGGGTACAATAACCCGTCTTAATTACGCTAGTTAATAGCCTAAGTTTTATTATGGGCTCTTAAGCCCAACCCTCTCGACTACTTCCACCAGCTTAACGATGACTAGCTTCTTGTCTGGCGTGAACTCGCGCCAGCCTTCACCCGGCTCGATGCCGTGGGCCGCGAGGAACTTGGTGGACAGCCTCTTCTTCCCCGTCTCCGCGAAAAGCCTTATCGCATTGTCCCGTTCCTCGGAGTCCGTGACTCGTTCGAGCCTCCCCCGGTAAGACACGAAGCTGTACTCTGACAGGTCAGGCTTGTAGTTCTCTATCTGAACGCAGGCCCTGCTATCCGTATCTAGGAGCTTCATCTTCTTACCATAGTCTGTGAAGTGGAAGTAGAGGACGTCGTCCATGACCACGTATCTAAAAGGCGCTAGGTATGGGTAGTCGTCTCCCCTGAACGCTATCCTGCAGAGCATCTGTTCATCGACCAAGCGCGCCATCTCGGCGTCGGTCATCCACGGCAGCTTAACGGGCTTCAAAACCTGTTCACAGGTATGGCTCCCGACCGACTCGATTAAAACGTTTGCCCCGATGCGGTTTGAATACCTTTTTAACCTAGCCTCGTTTACTTTCACGGATTTCAGAGGGCTGGACAAGATGAGTAAGCTCGTGACCATAGAGATGATCGTCCGCGGCGACATCATAGAAAACGATGTGCTCCGGAAGTTCGCCGACAAACTCAAACGGCAGAGGTTCTTGGCCGACTTCACCAGCACCGTAGCCGTGCCTCCGTTCCTGGTGGCCTCCGAGAAGAACTATCCGAGCCTGGCGGTGCTTTACGGCACGGTGGAGCTGGAGAACATCTTCGAGATGAAGAACCTCATCGACCAGCTCGCGTCGGAGGAGAACCTGGACATAATTTCCTTCAAGCAGCTCTAGAGTGACCGTGCGTGAACAGGAAACGAGTAGCTGTCCTCGCCGCCGTGATGGTACTCTGCGTGGTCGCATACACCGCCACAGCAGAGACCCTCACGGAGAGCCAGCGCTCCGCCCTCGTGGTGCTTATCGTCGCGTCTGGACTCTGGACCACGGAGGCCGTGCCGCTGGCGGCCACCAGCATACTGATACCGCTTCTCCAAGCTTTCCTCGAGGTGCAAGGCTTCGGGGCAGCCTTGGCGCCGTTCTTCGACACCGTGGTCATGCTGCTGCTGGGTGGCTTCATGCTGGCGGTAGCGGTCGAGAAGTGCGACCTGGACGAGTACTTCGCGTACCTCATCGTCTCCAGGGTCAAGGCGGGGGCTCGGACCGTGGTGCTCGCAGTCATGGTCACCGCTGGGTTCCTGAGCATGTGGATAAGCAACACCGCGGCCACGGCTCTCCTCATCACCATGGCGCTGAACATCACCGAGCGCGTCAAGGACATCAAAGGCAACTTCAGCAAGATAATGATCCTTGGCATCGCGTACTCGTCTACGGCGGGGGGCCTCAGTACCCTGGTGGGGACCACCACCTGCGCTATGGCGGCGGCCAGCCTCAAGGAACTCGTGGGCTACGAGATAAGCTTCCTCGGCTGGATGTTCTACGGATTCCCCATAGCCGTAATACAGATAATCGTCATCTGGGTGGTGCTCTTTGCCATATTCCCGACAGAAGTCGAGGAGATACCTCCACTGGAGAGGGCTAGCACCGAGCTCACCCGGAGGCAGAGGCTCACCCTCTACGTGTTCGGGTTCGCCGTCCTCGCGTGGCTGACCGGGGTCCTCCCGGAGCCTATAGCCAACCTCGTGGGATGGGGCGGCCACGGCTACAGCTCAGCCGTAGTGGCGGCGCTGGTGACTGTGCTCCTCTACTTCCTTGACCTCCTCGACGAGCAGGACATAAAGAACGGGAAATGGGACACCCTGCTGCTCATCGGCGGAGGCCTCAGCCTCGGCAACGCCCTGAGCGTCTCGGGCCTCGTGAACGTCATAAGCAACAAGCTGCTCAACCTTACCGGCAGCGGCTCCCCCCTCGTCACCATAGCGCTGGTG
>JGI2171J19970_10000594_pt1 | contig 19610 bp, 20 predicted proteins | sample DeeMarSWOR324_28_FD_19970 | JGI IMG/M metagenome (IMG submission 19970) | reverse complement strand
AGGCTGTACCATAGGCATGGCAGAGAAGGACAAGTATGTGACCGCGGGTGGAGCTAACCCGGAAGACAAGCTCATATTGACTAAGAGTGCAGGAATTGAAGGTACGGCAATTCTTGCATCAGACAGAAAGAAACAATTAAAGAAAAGAATTGGAGTTTCAGTGTTAAAGAAGGCTGAGCAATTCTTTAATCAAATAAGCGTGGTTAAAGATGCGATGATCGCTTTTAAGACAGGTGGAGTCAACGCCATGCATGATCCAACAGAAGGCGGTGTTTTTGGAGGCATCCATGAAATGGCAGATGCATCAAATCTTGGTGTAAAAATTTTTGAAGGAAGAATTCCTGTTCAGATAGAAACTGTTGAAATCTGTCAATTCTTTGAAATTGATCCATTGCAGCTCATTAGTTCTGGCGCCTTATTGATTTCTGCAAGACCTGACTCTGCAGAGAATATAATTGAAAATCTAAGGAAAAACAGCATTCAATCCTCTGTCATAGGCGAATTCAACGAAAATGCAACTCACCGAATTGTCAAGAAGGGAAATGGAGCGCGCGCTTTACCTAGACCTCTTTCTGATCATCTCTGGCTTGCTCTCACTGGAGAAGGAGCTGCATAACGTCGGCTTCTTGCCTTCAAAAGGTTATTAATAATTAACTTGATATTCTTTTGTTGAGTGAGCAAAATTTCCATATTACTCCATACATCAGAGTATAAGGAATAAAATATGTAGCATAAGTAGGCACATCTAGTACATCTTTCATATGTACATCTCAATTCGTGAAAGTTTTCGCTATTCCACACTTCTGGGAGTTCAAAAATTGATGTGGCTGGTTTTCGAAGATGACAACCAGCCACTCTACCTTGTGGGTCTACCATGAAAAAACTTTGTAATGCTCGGCATTTCCATGTTCTCTCTTCATAAAGAAAAAGATGCTTCAATGCTTCAAGAGTTCTCCCCGTTATGAAAATTCCTTCATATTTCTTCTTCATCTCGAGAAGTGAATCACAAACCTCCACAAATTTTTTCCTGTCAACTATTTCGAACTCGTCCACTTTTTTTCCTATCTTGAACAGCTGACCTTTTTTTGGCAAGTCGTACCAATAAAGGCAATACCAAACTGGAATACCCAAGTTAACGAAGTACTTTGTAAAATCAATCATCTCATCAATATTGAATTGTGATATAGTTGGTGAGACGCCTACAGATATTCCTTCATCATTCAATTGCACTATGGCGTCCATAGCTTTTTTCCATGAGCCGGGAACACCTTTTACATAATCGTTTTTCTTTTCATTCAAACTGTCCAAGGAAATGGCTACAAAGTCTACCGTTCTTAATGCATTAATCTTTTCTAATGCTGTACTGCCGTTGTCGTAGATAGTTGTCAAGAAATATTTCGACGAATACTCTATGATCTCATCTATATCCTTTCGTAGAAGCGGATTTCCTCCAGAAAAGACTATTTCAATGACGCCGAGTTTTCGCAGAATGTCTAAACCTTTCTTCACTTCTTCGGTGTTCAACTCCTCTATCTTCTGTTTATTTCTCCAAACGTTACATCCTCTGCACCGATAGTTACACTCTTGAGTTATCAACCATTGTACATGGTAGGGTCTGTAAGGAGTTGCGGAACGTTCGAATAAACTTATCATTTTTTGTAGCGAAAAACGCATGTGTTTTGCTCCGTGATTTTTCAAACTGATGGGTCATTCATTATTTTATTTTGTCTTCTGGTTTCAATAGCTGATATATTGCTCCAGCTATAAAGGTTATTGACCTCATAATATCTATGAATGGATATGCAAGTATTTTTCCATATTTTTTGTCTTCTTTATTGTAGGTTTGATGTATGTAAAAACCCATTAATCCGATTGGTGGGAGAAGCAGAATAATCGATAATGTTGCAAAGGAGATTATTGAACCTGTAAAAATTGTGAAGAGAACCAACGATAAAATTGTCGAAATCCAAATAATGAAGCCCAATATGCATAGTAAGATCCATTTGGAGAATACGCTTCCTGTTCCTTTCATTCTTGAAAGAAGACCTCCGCCTCTTCCATACTGAAAAGTCTGTTTCAGAAGGTCTGAAAGGGTTAGGCGATGCTTGTGTTTCACAAAAACCTTTGGGTCTAAAACCATTTTGTAGCCTTCTTTGCAGATTCTTTCTACAAGCTCGTCTTCATCGAAACCATACCTAATATTTTCATTGAATATTCCAACTTCATCGAGAGCTTTCCGTTTAATCGCCATATTGCAACCTGCTGGATATTGAAGGGGAGGTTTAACTTCATCTAAGATCTCCCGTTTTTTGAATATTCGCATCACAGGCATTATGCTTTGGTCGCAATATTGTGAAAAGAAATTACCGTGATAACCTAAGATGTTGCCTCCTACACATCCAACTTGTGAATCCTGAAAGTTCTCAACTATTCTCTTAATCCAATCGTTTGACACCACACAATCGCAGTCCGTAAACGCTATAATTTCGCCTTTGCTATATTTTATTCCCGTGTTTCTTGCAGCATTTAACCCAGATCTTTCTTCTTTCAAAAGCTTAACCGGAAACTTCGAAACAATTTCTCGAGTATTATCTGTCGAGTCTCCATCAACCACTATAACCTGAATTTTGTCTTCTTCATAATCAATTTGCATTAAGGATTCGAGAAGTTCCTGTATTGTTGTTGCACCGTTTTTGACTGGGACAATTACTGAAACACTTGGAAAGATTTCGTTCTCAACGTTCACTAGTTTTATTCCCTCAGAAAATGTTTTTCTTTTGATGCCAGAGTGATCTAGCGGCTTTTCTGACTGCTTTACAGCTGCTCAGTGTGGGCTTCCATCCAATCTTCTTAAGTCTTTCGATGTTCAGTAACATAACTTTCACATCGCCTTTCCATCCCCTTCCTCCATCGACACCACCAGTAAAAACATACTTTACACTTTCCAAATTCATTTCCCTGCAAACAATGTCAGCTATTTCCTTCACATTCACTTGGTCTTCTGAACCCACATTGTATATCTCCACTTTTCTACGATGTTTGCTGCCACCCAGCAGCATAGCGTCGATGCAGTCCTTAATGTCCAGATAAGATTTTGTTTGATTTCCGTCCCCAAGTATTTCAAGCTTCATGGGATTCTTCATCAGTTTGTTCAAGAAATCGAGTATTACTCCATGTTGAGTTCTTGAACCAACTATATTTGCTAATCTGTAGATCACTGCATTGAATCCATACGTATTAGCATAACTGATGATCAAGGCTTCTGAAGCAAGCTTAGCTGCTCCATAAATAGAGATTGGTTTGAGAGGAGCATAATCCTCTGGTGTCGGAATCTCTTCAGGTTCACCGTATACAGTTGAAGAAGAAGTAAAAATAAGAGTTTCAACATCGTCAACTTTTCGAATTGCCTCAAGAAGGTTGAATGTTGCAGTGACATTTTGTTCATAGTGTATCTTGGGATTTTGAGAACCTATTCTGACCTCAGGATTAGCAGCCAAATGAAAAATTGTTTCGCATCTCGAAAGGGAAGAACTTAAAGTTTTTTCGGATTTCAAAAGGTCTTCCTGTATAAAACTGAATTCTGGATTTTTCAACCACGCCTTTATGTTTTCGATTCTTCCAGAATTAAGGTTGTCATATGCAATGACTTCGGCATTATTCTCGCACAATTCATCTACTAAGTGACTTCCTATGAATCCAGCTCCTCCAGTTATAAAAACTCTTTTAAAGGGCAATGTTGTAGGCATGACGTTTCCATATTAGGCTAATTTCAAGGTTCTTATAAGTTTTGATTCATCTTGAATGGTTACGTGACTAGTTTGACAAGAAGTTCTTAGTTTTTGAAGTTTTCACTAGAGTTTTTACTCCGATCCATTCGAAGAGTGCGAAGCCAACTATAAGCCTGAACAAAACTGTCATAGATCTAGTGAGAATTGTTCCTGCTGCACTGATTTCTTTCGATGGGATGAATATGGAGAAGAAGCTTATCATCACTATTTCAGTCACTCCAATCTCAGCGGGAACTCCAAAGGGTATGTACTGAACAGTAATTCCAATGGAGTAAACGATGAGTATGACGCCTAACGGAACCATATAGCCTAATGATGCAAATGCTGTGAAAAAAACTAAAACGCTTGCGGTATAAGATAAAACCGCACTAATCGTTGGGAAGAACAGTTTTTTAGGCTGTTTCCAGAAACTTCCTGATGCTTTATAAAAGACTTCTAGAAATTCGGTGACTTTAGGTTTTAAATCTTCTCTTCTTAGACGTTTACGTGATACAAACTCTGTAATTTGTAAGGCTATGTCTGCAAATCTTTCTGTCCAGCTTGGCTTAATGACAAACAAGACTAAGAGAGCCAGAAAGAAAGATGTTACTAAAATCATAGCGAAAATGATGTTTGAAATTTCCATCAACGTGTTGTACTGTAAGGTTGCACAAGCTAGAAGACCTATTATAACGCTCGCTAAGGTTACGAACCCAAAAATTATTCGCTGAAAGATTATCGAAGCAGCGATTTTTCCAGCTTTTCCAGTTGACTTGTTTGACATCAGATACACTTTCGCGATGTCCCCGCTTATTGACTCTGAGGGAATAATCAAATCTACAAAAATGCTTATCCAAGTGAAATAGAAAGCATCTTTAAACCGAGCTTCAATTGACAGTGAACGCAAAAGGTATTGCCAAGACAAAGTGTAAAAAACAGTATCAAGAATGACAAGAAACAATCCAAGGGACAAGATAAGCAGATTTGTGCGTTGAAGAACTTCGGCTAGCCGTGGAATGCCAATAAAGAAGTAAACGTAACATACAAAAACAACGAATCCCATAATAATTAGAGGCAAGGCTTTCTTGAGAAAATCACGTTTTTCCGGAAGCATCTGGATTACGTCCATAGTTTTAGACAGGAATATCCGAAATAAATCTAAAAGCTTTGCTAGTCGAATTTGTTCTTTGACCGTGTTTAAACGTAGCCACAATTTCAGCAGTATAAATCATTATCAGGAGCGATTTAGATTTTTACTATAATGTGCGCTTAACTTGTAACCAGTTTTTCTACACTGAAAACCGAAATTTCTGTTTTTACAGAAGGATATCGTTGACAATGACTTCTTGCATGAGTTTGTGCGCTTCCAAGAGATGTTTGTACCATTCAACAGTTCTCGTTTTTATGGAGTCTATGGTCTTTCTATTTTCTAATGCTTCGTAAACCTCTCTTGCTCCTTCTCTTGGCGTGTAATCCGGAGTAAACTTTAGGACTTGTTTTATTTTGTCGAAGTTTACTCGGTAGGACCTCTTGTCCGGACTTCCGTACCACTCGATGGTTATGGGTGCTGAGAGGACTTCTTTTACTAGTTTGGCCAGTGGAAATATTTGCATGTTTTGTTCGTTTGAGCCTACGTTAAAGATTTGGTTGTTCACTCTGCCTGTTGGGCTTTCAAGCACCGTTATGAAAGCTTTGGATGTATCTTTCACGTGGACAAATGGTCTCCACTGCGTTCCCTCTCTCATGACCGGAATTTTCTGGTTCTTGTAAGCTCCGAGAACCATTCCGTTTATTGCTAGGTCAAATCTCATTCTTTGCGACAATCCATACACTGTTGCTTGCCTCAAGACGGTTACCGTGAATTTCTCGTCCGCAAGTGACAGAACATCCCTTTCAGCCAGCACGTTGCTTTTCGCATAGGTTGTAAGAGGATTTGTTGACGAGCCTTCATCTAAGAAGCCTTCTTGGAAACCATAGACGCTGCAGGTTGAAGCAAGAATGTATCTCTTGACACCCTGTTCTTTGCTGAGTTTTGCTACTCTAACCCTCCCAAGGTAGTTTATGTCATGAGTTTTTGAGGGTTCGAGTTCTCCAGCTGGGTCGTTGGATAAGGAAGCTAGATCTATTGTTGCGTCAATGTCTTCTAGTATGCTTGGGTTGAACCATCGGATGTCATCTTTGATCAATTCAAAGTTCGGATTTGAGATAACTTCTTTTAATGNTTCTTTTCCGAAGAAGAGTCTGTCTAAGCATTTGACCCGATATCCTCTTTCGAGAAGCAGACGTATCATGACTGAGCCTATGTAACCAGCTCCGCCAGTTACGAGAATCTTCATGGTTATCATCTATTTATGTGGCGGCTTGTTCCAGTCATAAGGTTTTTGGGTTTTTGGGTCGATTATTGTTGGGTCGTTCCATGCTCGTCTTTCTTCGTCTGGGTTTTTGTAATCATAGAGTCTTGTGACGAAGTAAAGGGTTAGCGAGGGTTTTTCTCCTATGGTTTTCGTCCCATGCCAATAGTGGCCGGGTATCCTAACGATTTGCAGTTTATGCTCACTTGAGACTATTTCGTCTAATTGTTTCATTTTTTCATCGTATGCACATATTTTCATGGCCCCTTGCAGAACGATGAAGTAGTCGGTTTGTCCTCGTAAATGATGATGCCAAGCTCGGATTACTCCGGGATAGCTGAAGGATAAGTTAGCTTGAGCGATCCATTCATCGTTCAGAATTTTCGTCCAGTCTTGACGTAACAATTCTGCGAAAAATCCTCTTTCATCTGGAGTCTTTTTCAGCTCATAGATTTTTACACCATCTAACAAAGCAGCTCAACCAGCCTTGATTATGGCTTGGCAAAATTATTTAAAGATTGCTAGCGAACACTTGAAGTCATGAGACTCCTTGTGGTAGGTGGAAGCGGACTCTTAGGCTACAAGACTGCAAGGTTTGCGGTTGAAAAGCACGAAACTTTCTTCACATTCAATTATCGACGGGCAAGAATTGAAGGTGCAACTGCGATGAGACTGGATAAATGTGACAGAGCTGCGACACTGAATATGATTAAAAAGATTAAGCCAGATGTGGTGATTGACGCTGCGGCATTACACAGTGTTGACTATTGTGAAACCCATCCCACTGAGGCTTGGAAAGTAAATGTTGCGGGAACAAGAAACATTGTCGATGGCTGCAAACAAGTTGATTCGAAAATGATTTTCTTGTCAACAGACTATGTTTTCAACGGAAAGGAGGGTTACTACAGTGAAGATGACATACCTGACCCGCTTAACTATTATGCAAAAACAAAACTTGAAGCTGAAAACATCGTGAAAAGCACTGGAATATCATATGTCATTGCAAGACCGAGCGTTATCTATGGTTGGAACCCGAGCGAAATAGCAGGGTTAAAATCCAGCTCCGGCAAATCCATGAACTTTGTGATATGGGCTCTTGGAAAATTGAGGAACGGGCAAGATATCAAAGTTGTCAATGATCAGTACGGCTCACCTACCTTGGCTGATAACCTAGCGGAAGTTTTGCTGGTTATGGCTTCTTCAAATGAAGAAGGTGTTTATCACACGGCTGGAAAATCATGTGTTGACCGTTACAATTTCACGTTGAAAATTGCTGAAATATTTGACTTGACTAAGGATTCAATAAAACCGGTAACAAGCGACGCGTTCAAGCAAGTTGCAGAAAGACCGAAGCGATGCTGCTTGAATGTTACGAAGGCCGAAGACACTTTCAAGATTAGATTTTTGAAGGTTGAGGAAGGACTTTCATTAATGAAATCCCAAACGGAAGAAGCTGACTGATAAAACATATATTAGTTACTTTGAAAACTCAGGTTTCGGTGTGAAAACTGAAAGGGATAATACTGCATGGCGGCCACGGCACCAGACTGCGGCCCCTGACGCATACAGGTCCAAAACAGTTGATTCCCATAGCAAACAAGCCAATATCTCAATATGTTTTGGAAAGTCTTCAGGAGGCTGGGGTGGATGACATTGCCATAGTTCTTGGGGATTTTTTCCCAGAGAAAGTGAAGGAGCACTATGGAGATGGAAGAGAATTTAATGTTAAGATAACATACATATATCAAGGTGAGCCCTTAGGAATAGCCCATGCTGTTGGATTGTGCAAGGACTTTGTTGGTGATGAAAAGTTCGTTGTACACCTAGGAGATGATCTCATAAAGGGCGGAATAAGGTCCTTCGTAAAAGAATTTGAAAGCTCAGATTGTGACAGCATGGTTTTGCTGTGCAAGGTTGACAAAGCTCAACGCTTTGGAGTTGCCCAATTCGATGATAATGGGAATCTCTTGAGTCTAGTTGAGAAACCTAAGACGCCTCCAAGCGATTACGCCTTGGTAGGTGTGTACTTACTTACACCTGCTGCCTTTAATATAATTGAAAGCTTAAAGCCTTCATGGCGGGGTGAACTGGAAATCACAGAAGCCATCCAAGGTTTGCTGGATCAGGGCAGGATGGTTTTATATCGGTTTGTGAAGGGTTGGTGGAAGGACACGGGCACTCCAGAGGACATACTTGAGTCGAACAGACTGATTCTAGATGAACTTCAACCTGAGACAAAGGAAAGAATAGGAAATAACACCTCTATTCAGGGAAGGGTTACTGTTGGCAAAAATTCCGTTATTGAAGAAGGTGCTATTATCAGAGGACCTGTTGCCATCGGTGAAAATGCAAGGATATGCAGTCACGCCTACATAGGTCCTTACACAAGCATAGGTAACAACGTGCTCATTGAGCAGGGGGAGATAGAGAACTCCATTATAATGAAGAATTGTCGAATCAACATAGACGGGAAAATAACTTCCAGCCTCATAGGGCCATCTTCAACCATAACAAAAAACTATAAGGACAAGCCTAGGGGATACAGGTTCGTCATAAGCGAGCGGTCAAATATTATGATATAACGGCTTCACACTTTCCAGCCTAGTATAAGGCTTTCTAGGTCTTCTTAGCATTCTAATTCTTTTTCTTATACGGCGCCAAACAACATATTTTAGGACAAGCTGTGGCAGTCTTTCCTTATGAGAATGATAAACGATGAATCTTGAATCTACGATGATGCTGCAGCCTCTGAAAAGCATCTCCTTAGCCCAGTCGTAGTCTTCTCCGCCAAACTTTCCAGCCTCAAAAATTTTGCTTGGTAATTTCTCGTCAAAGGGATACTCTACCCAAGATGATTTTCTGAGAATACAGTTGATAGTTGAAAAGAAGTCATCCTCAACATAAGCCCTACTTAGTTCATTAAGCCTCTTCCACCCCAAGTCATACGCGAGTTTTTCCCAAATGCTTCCATCCTTATGCGGAACAAAGTAACCTCCAACCCCCACGACTTCTGGATTCCTAAAATGGACAACTCCTGTTTCAAGCCACATGTTTGATAAAGGCAAAGAATGCCCATTAGTTATACAGACAAGGTCACCGTTTGCAACGAAAACCCCAACGTTTGTGGAATAAGCATGCGAAAACTCACTATCCGTCAGTGGAACAAGCTTCACGTGGATTCGGTTGCCAAAAAACTTCTTCTTAGCCATCGACAAGAGANTGCTCATATCTTCCAGCTTGTCCTTAGACGAAAAATTATCCACCACTACTAGTTCGGAAGGTTGCAGTGTTTGACGAGACATTCTCCATAAAAGTTCAGTGAAGTGTCCTTCTATATCTCTTGTTCGAACGAGGACAGAAACACGATAATTCTTTTGTGGCATTTCTAAGATTGAATAACCAAGAGTGTTTAAAAATGTGCTGTCCTTGGCGAGTTCAAATAGTTCAAGAACAATAGAGCGACCATCATCATCAGAAATGGACCATTACGGTTCTGAGTTCAGCGAAACAGCAATGGCATTATGCGTGTTTGGACATTATTATGAAGAACGAGTTCCGAGACATAAACATTTAGTGCAAAATATATTGCTGGGTTTGAATGCAATACGTCCTTGTTTCAGTTTAGCATTTCAAGTTGGCTTTGTCATGGATTTGCTCGAGCTTGTTCCAAAAGAGGTCGACGCTAGCTGTATAATTACTTGATTGTTTGGTGGCTTCACTTTATTTTGATGCTTTTTCTTTTGGCCGGTGGGGTATGATTGAAGAGTTGCATATATGGAACTAAAGCTGCTACAAGTTTATTTTCAGCTTTCTTGAGGTGTTCTTGGAATGTTGTCCGCGGCACCTTCTTTTTAGCGGCGATGGTTTGAATATCAGAGTCTCTTGGCAGATTATAGTACCCATGTCTATGCGCAGTTAACATAGCATCCATCTGTTTCTCAGTCAAGTTGGAAAACAGGAAATCAGCTGAAAGCGTTAGCGAACTTGCAATAAAACCTTCGAACGGGACCTTACGCAAAACCTTGTAAACCCAACCCCAATTCTCAAGGCGTCTTAGAAGCTCCTCCAAGTCTTCATGTCTGAACACTATGAGACGATGGTATCCCCAACCGTTTTCTATCATGTTTGGAAAGACGTTAAGAATATTAAGCTCACCAATATGGCGTACGATTGTATCTTGGTTCATACAATGACACTCAGCAACATTAAGGTAGAATCTGCGATCATCAGACGATTCTTCAAGGACTCCCAGCATAGGGTGGTCATGGATTTCTTTCATGACAAGCGGATAGTCCTCAGGGTCTTTGACAAATACCTCAACAACATCCTTCTCTTTGTTACACCAAATGAATATCTTTGCAGAAGGAAATCTCCATGATAAATTGATGAAAAATGAATTATATGATATTTTCAACGCGATCTGAAACAGCGTCATTTTCAAGACACCTATTTAAGAGAATTAGTCTTCTCATATATAGAGGTTTGACCGTCATATGACAGTCTAGCAGAACAGTCATGTGACCAACTACTTTTACAGTCATATGACGGCACAATCCATATACCTTTCCTTTTATACAGAAATATTCTGTGAGGAAAAATGAGAAGAATGAAAGCACTGTTGAAAGGCTCTTTCAGAAGTAAGGCACTTCAACTGTTGAGAATGGAAAGAGGGTCTGAGATGGCTTTCTCTTCTTGTTCCCAACGAGAAGATATTCACACTAACTACGGAAACCTCAGTTATCATAAGGAATACGAAAAAGCAATTGCGGAAGCAGAAAGAGACAGAGCAAGAGCAATAGTGGAGTCACAAAAACGTCCATTCATTTGTTAGAAACAAACCATAGCTCCTCCCTTTTTCTTTTTTTACGAAAAGAGTGACCTGCGCGTCAGCCTTTTATGGATAGGATATTCTGATGCCTTCAAATCTGCCTTATCGTAGATTGGCTTCAACCTTTCCAAGTCCTTTCGATTATAGGGCTTTGCTCAAATGCTTACAGTGACTCTTCCTTAGAATATGTTCACGCATATGTTGAAAACTTTTAGTAGTGTTCAGCAAACACAAAGAACGAGTAGATCCTGACAAATTGAAATGCACACCGTTGGAAAACTTTTAATTCATTTTCTCGCTATTCTGCTAGTGACCGAGAATGAGCAGATTAGTTGAGTTAAAACTTACTATGACCATGTCTATCTTTCTGGTAGCCTTTATATTCGCTATTTTCCTGTCATCAATAATGTTTATTCTTAATTTCTCCCTACTATTCGCTTTAGTCGGCACAGTAATTTTCATATTGATCCAGTATCTTATCGGACCTGTCATCGTAAGAAGCTCAACACACTTACAGTATCTTAAAGCAGGAGAAAACCCGTGGCTCGAATCCACTGTGAAGGAGCTGGCAGACAAAAGCAGATTACAAATGCCCAGACTAGCTATAGTTCCAGACAACACGCCAAACGCCTTTGTTTTCGGTAGAACATCAGGCAGCGCCACGCTAGCGGTTCATGAAGGATTGTTGACAAAATTGAACAAAGATGAAGTCAAAGGCGTGATTGGTCATGAGTTAGGGCACATAAGACATAAGGATTACATTGTAATGACTGTGCTTTCAGCATTGCCCTTACTCGCTTATCTGATTGCCAGGGGGACATGGACGGCAGCAAGATTTTCTGGTTCGTCATCAAGAGAGAAAGAAAGTAACATGAGAGCCGCGTTCTTTGTAGTCGGAATAATTTCCTACGTCGTTTACATCATTTCTCTCTTATGCGTAATGAAACTTAGCAGATTGCGAGAACACTACGCTGATGCTTACTCAGCCTACGCAACCAGTTCACCTCAAAGCCTCCAAAGCGCTCTGACAAAAATCACTTATGGATTGTCGCTTTCACAAAAACCACCATCAGGAGCCAGAGCCTTCTATATAGGCGACCCTGCGATAGCCAAACAAGAAATACATCACATAATGGGTAAGAAACAAGAATATGACCTAGATAGAGACGGAGTGCTAGACGAAAGAGAGCTGGAACTTGCCATGGAGAAAGAAGCCAAATCAACATGGTCAAAAATAAACACATGGTTTTCAACACACCCAGCAACTTTCAGGCGAATACTGCTTTTGCGGGAAATAGAAAGAGAGATGGAAAGCGGAAGATACACAAGCGACCGCGTCTACGCACACGTTTAACATCAGTGAACGCTTTAACAAGGTTAATGCGATGTAAATGGCGCGATATAAAGCGTTGGCTGTCATCACAAAATACTGGAGACCAAGAGAAAACTACCTAGAAGAGATAGTCAAAGATGTTCAAGGGAAGATATTAAACGGAGATTTTGTGGTTATATCGGAGAAAGCGATTTCAACAGCAAGAAACAATGTTGTTGACGAGGCCCTAGTTAAGTCAACCTTAGTCGCAGAATTAATTGCGAAGTATTGGATGCGGATAGTCTGGGTGTACCTTCTAGGCCCATTATGTCATTTTCAACAAAGACTGCTTCATTACCTTCGTGAATATCCGTTGAAGATGGGAAGTCGCCATAAGCAGGTTGTCTTGCAGTATACTGGCTTATTGCAGGCTTTGATGTTTGGTTCAGAAGGTGGTATTGACGGAAGCAATTTGGCATATGCTTACGTGAGTTTACCATTGAATGATGCAGATGAAATAGCTGAAAAAATACGTAGACAGATACAGTTGAGGCTTGAAAAGAACATCTTTGTAATGATTGTGGACACCGACAAAACCTACTCGTTTAAAAATTTCCATTTTACACCAAGACCAAAACCTATGACAGGTATCCATTCATTAGGCGGCGTCATAACCTACGTGATCGGACGAATGTTCAAGCTTAAGAACCATCCGACGCCACTAGCTATAGCGGGATGCAAAATAAGTGTTGAAGAAGCATCAAAGATTGCTAACATTGCGAATCATGTAAGAGGGTATGGTGCCGGAAAAACTGTGTGGGATATGGCTGAAAGGTTCAACGTTGAATTGACAAGTGTGAGTTGGGAGATGCTGGAAGCAGTAAAACATAAACCAATAGTCATTGTTAGAGAAAACAGAAGGGTGAAAGATTGATCAAGTCTTCTTCTGTAAAACAGATGTGCTCTTTCTTTAATCCCAGTTCGGCTGCTGTAGTTGGAGCATCTCGAAAGACAAACAAGGCAGGGCATGTGATATTCAAAAATTTTGCAGAAAACAAGAGAAGAGGAGTTTTTAAGGGGGAGATTTACCCCGTCAATCCATACGTAACTTCTGTTCTTGGATATGAAAGTTATCCGTCCATAACTAAAATTTCTGGAGAGCTGGAGCTTGTTGTGATCGTTATACCAGCAAAGCATGTCATAGATATTGTGAAAGATGCGGTGTCCAAGAAAGTGAAAGCTATAGTTATAATCAGCGCTGGTTTCAGTGAAATTGGAAATCACAAACTTGAAAACGAGGTTAAGGTTATAACGCAAAAAGCTGGGATACGAGTCTTAGGACCAAACTGCCTCGGTGTCTTTGATTCAGAAACAGGCGTTGACATGTTATTCTTACCTGAAACAAGAGTTCTGACAACAGGAGACGAAGTTGTTGCGACACCCCGTCCTATGCATGGAGACGTGGCAATAGTTACGCAGAGCGGAGCTTTCGGTGTAGCAGCCCTTGACTATCTGGCAGGTAGACAAGTTGGAGTAAGCAAATTTGTGAGTTTCGGAAACAAATGCGATGTAAATGAGGCTGAGATGCTGCACTACCTTTTTTATGACAAAGGAACTGAAGTTATATTATTATATGTTGAAGATATCAAATCCGGAAGAGAGTTTATCGAAGTAGCTGAAATGACCACAAAGAAAAAGCCTATTGTAGCTCTCAAATGTGGAAGAACAAAAGCTGGAGCAAGAGCGGCAGCTTCACACACTGGCGCTATGGCTGGATCAGATCAAATCTATGACGCAGTTTTCACAAAGACTGGAATTCTAAGAGCAAATGACATGGAAGAATTCTTTGACATTGGAAAAGCATTATCTATGCAACCTCCAGCCGCTGGGAAAAATGTAGGAATAATCACAGATGCCGGTGGTCCTGGAATAATGGCTGTTGACGAATGTGAAATAAAGGGATTGAATGTTAAACAGTTCTCAAGTGAAACTATCCAAAGATTCGAGAAATTAAAGAAAGAAGGAAAACTTCCAAAGTTTGCCACAATTCTCAATCCTGTAGACTTGACCGGTTCAGTAACCTCTGAAATGTTTGAACTCTCGGCAGAGGTACTTTTTTCAGACCCTGAAATTCATGGCATAATACTGCTGGGTCTCCATCATACTCCAGCGTTGCAAGAGGACTTCACTGATAGAGTTGCGAAAGTTGCAAGTCAATATGAAAAGCCTATAGTTGCATGTGACATTGGGGAAACAGAAATGGCTTTGCACATACGTTACAGATTTGACAAACTTGGTATTCCAGCTTATTTTTCACCAGAGGACGCTGCAAGATCAATGAATGCTCTTATGAGATATGGCATCTACCTTAGAAAGAAGAAATGCTTGGAAGAATACTTACAGCGTTTCTACAAGGGGAACTGAAAAAATCCGGGCGCGAAGATTGTTTCTTCAATAGAAGATGCTTTTAACGAGTTTGTCGGTTTCTTTAGAATTGAGTCTAGCGCGGACTTTTGTTTTGCAGTTTGGAAATTTCAACGATTAGATAATGCGTGTTCGATGCGTGGTTTGTATGGGTGATTTTCATCCTGAGAGTTCTGCGGTTATTAATGTAATGTCTTGTAGAGGTCTGTCCCCGTCGTCTGTCGGTGCACTTCCAATTGCATCAACAACGTCCATCCCTGCAATTACTCTTCCAAAAACAGAGTAGTTACTGTCCAAATCCAAATTATCTTTTAAGTTGATGTAGAATTGACTGGTAGCGGAATTTGGTGCACTCGTCTTTGCCATTGCCACCGATTCTCTGATGTTACTATGCTTGTTCGGAAGCTCATCAAGAATCGTTGGTACACTGATTCCCTTCACACTAGCGTCTCCACCCTGAATTACAAAGTTATGCACTACTCTGTGGAAATTTGTTCCATCATAGATTCCTTGCTGAGTTAGATTTTTGAAATTTCCGGAAGTGATAGGCATATCATCATACAACTCGATAGTTATGTTCCCCATGCTTGTGACTAGAAGAATCCTCGCTGGATTGTTGTCTGTTCCCGAATCATCTCTGCCAATTGTCTGATAGGCAATAATAGCGATTACAACGATGAAGGCGACAGCTATAAATGCTGTCACTTTGCGACTTAGGAAACCGGATTTTTTCCTCACTTTCGACCTACGTTTAGCCGGCAAACTCTGAAACACAACCTATCGCAATCGAAATCAACCGGAACATTGTTAGCACGCGTGAAAACTGGGTCTATTTTTGCTTTTTCAGCCAGTTTGCTACTTTTCTGAACATTAGATTGGATGACATGTTGATAACTGGAATCATTATCTTTTCTTTTGTTTCAATTATCGGTTTATAATCTTGCATGAGCGCGTAGCCGACAAAAGTCCAGTAGACTCGTCTATTCTCAACTAGAGCTTTGGCTGCTGTTTCCGTTTGTGCTGGAAGGGGGAAATATAGGAATACTACTCCTTCAGACCAGTATAGACCCGTTGTTTTGCCTCCAGCAACTATTGATGCAAACCTTGCCATTTCGTCTGGGGATGAGAAAACATTTCGTTGCATTACAACGACTTCTTTGAAAGATTCATATTTGATGTTCATGTTGTTTTCTTCCATAAACTTTCACCCATTGCTTTTCTACTCAACGTTCCCTTTTAACTTTGCTACCTCTGAAAAAGGTTATAGCAAAACAACTCTTAAAACATTAACTACATATTCAAGAGAAGGAAGTGAATACTTGCCTGAAATTCGTGTCGCCATAGCAGGAGTAGGTAACTGCGCCTCCGCCCTCATTCAAGGAGTGGAATTCTATAAAGACGTAGAGGAAGATGTTCCGCTTCCCGGACTCATGCATGTGAATTTCGGCGGATACCATATCAAGGACATAAAATTCGTTGCAGCTTTCGATGTGAACAAGAATAAAATAGGAAAAGATCTAGCTGAGGCTATATTTGCTGAGCCAAACTGTTGTGCAAAGTTCGCTGATGTACCATCATTAGGCGTGAAGGTTTTGCCAGCCCCAATCCTAGACAGCGTGGCCGAACACATGAAAGAACCTTTAAAAGTTCACAGAAAAGACGAAGTCAAACTGGCCGATGTTATAGAAATTCTGAAGAAGACACAAGCAGACATGATCATCAACTACTTACCAGTCGGAAGCCAGAAAGCCACTCGCCTTTACGCCCAAGCTGCCCTAGATGCTGATTGCGCCTTTGTGAATTGTATACCAGAATTCATAGCATCAGACCCCGAATGGAACAAAAAATTCGAGGATAAGAAGCTGCCGATTGCCGGAGATGATATAAAAAGCCAACTAGGCGCAACAATTTTACATCGAAGCTTAGCTAAGCTATGCCTAGACAGAGGAGTAAAGATAAATGAAACCTATCAACTGAACCTAGGAGGAAACACTGATTTCTTAAATATGACTGTTGAGGAGAGACTGAAAACAAAGCGGATTAGCAAAACTGAAGCAGTCACAAGTCTTGTCCCATACAATGTGCCGACGAGGATTGGACCGTCAGACTACGTATCTTTTCTCGGAGACAAGAAAATCTGTTACATACTGCTAGAAGGCAGAAAATTCGGAAACCAGCCAGTGACAATAAAAGCTAAACTTGAAGTTGAAGACTCTCCTAACAGCGCAGGCGTCGTAATCGACGTCATAAGAGCAGTAAAAATCGCATTAGACCGAAAAATCGCAGGTTCGCTGATAAGTATATCCTCATATGCATTCAAACATCCGCCCACTCAAGTACCAGACCCTGTAGCCAAACAATGGGTTGAAGACTACATAAAAGGAAAACGAGAACGATGACAAAAACCATTAACAAGGCGTCCTTTACTATTGTGGATAACCACAACTTATGAGAGTCTATTCCAAGGAGAAGGTGATAGGGGTTCAATTCAAAAGTTCATCTGTCCTGATACTCCAGGAAAAAATCAAGTAGCACGTGCTATTGAAATCTATTTAACCTCGTTTCTCGGCTATACTGAAAAACTATATGTTCTCCATTTCTTTTGTGATTTATTGAAAAAACCGCAATATTGGGAATGCGCCCACGCAATTCCTTTATGAGCCTTTTTGTTTCATTTGACGATTCAAGGATGAGATTGAAGCTGCCCTCTGTAATTTCAGGGTAAAATCTGTTGTTATGAGGATTTCCCTCAGTGTGGACTTCAGCCATAATCCTTAATCTGGGTCTCACTGAGGCTTTTTCTATGATTTGCGACCCTGCTATTATATTCTGGTCAGTAATATGGGATAAGGTTTCTTTAACCTTCTTTAGCGTTTCTCCAGGGATTATTATTTCCTTTGTTTCGAGGTGCGACCTTAGAACATTCAAAAACATTTGATAAAAGAGATGCTCCTTGGGAACTGTTTCAAAAAAAGAACCATCAACTATGGAAATCTTCACTTTCTTGCTTCCTCTATGTGTTCTTACAAGATAGAAGCACCTTCTTTCAAACTTACGGTAATGTTTATCAATAGCGAGCTCCCCGTCCTTAATCGTGGCAATTCTTGAAACCAAATCATTACCGTTAATCACATCGATTTCTTCAAGGCTTTTGAATTTCGTAGGAATTGTCGAGTTGAAAGAAGCAATACTTCCGCCTTTCGAATCCTTCAACTCCAATAGACTACCGCCGATATATTTTTCTTCTTTTTTCACTTTGAAAAGAAAATCGGGAAATTGTTGCGACTCTGAATACCACAATCTCTTCGTTATATTACCTTTTTTGAGCTTATCAGGCTCGATGCCTTTCCAAAAATCAAGACCATATTTTTCTTTGGCGTCTTTACGATTATCAGCATATGCAAGGTCGCTTCCACACTTTTTTACTACCATTTCTTCCAAGTAAGAGTCAAGACTGATTGATTTGGTCTCCAAACTATTTGCAACCTTACTGAAAAGCTGGACAGCATCAGTAAATTCATTCATTAGCCAAGTCTCCTTTGCTTGGAAACGCTCTCCAACTGCCAAATTTCTTCCATATTCGGTGTGAATCTGTAGTAGTCATAATACTTCGAAATGTTATCTGAAGGTCGTAATGATTCTAGACGCCTATTAATGATTTTCACATATTCAGGGTCTATCTCTATTCCTACGGAATTCCGTCCTAGCTGGTTGGCAACTACTAAAGCTGTTCCGCTTCCAGCAAGAGGGTCTAGAACTGTATCTCCATGCACAGTAGATGAGAGAATAATTCTTAGAAGCAACGAAACAGGAGATTGTTGAGTATGAACTCTGTTTCCTCTGCTGTCTCTTATTGCTTCATCTCCAGCAAAGTATCCAGAAGTCAGTTCTCTGATATCATCCCATACATCTGTAATATAGATTCCATTCTTTCTCGGATACTTGTGTTCTGGAGAAAGCGGATAGTCTATTCGTAATTTATTAAAAACTCTTGGTTTGTCACCTTTAGTCGCAAAAGCAATGATTTGATAATGTTTAGAAAACCTGCAGGTAGAAGGAACGGCTGATGTCTTTTTCTTCCATATAATTAGATTCTGAAATGTCCAATTTGTATCTCTGAGCACTCTCAATACTTCTTCAGCGTTTTTTTCTCTCTGCATAAAGTAAATAGCTCCACCCTCAACTGTTATGTCATAGACTCTTGACAGAATTCTCTTTAACCAAGTCCAATACGCATCTATTGGTTGATTATCATCAAAGAATCTATAATTCTTTCCTTGTCTATATGGAGGGTCGAGGAAGGTCAAGTGAATGTTGCTGAGAGAACTGCCACTAAGATATCTAAGGCAATCTCCCTTAAACACTCTATGTTTGGACATTTATTTCATGGCTTAACTGTGTCTTGAGATTATAAAATCTTTAGGATGACCAGGTGTGTGTGCGCGCTGATTAGAGAATGATTCTGAATTTACATTTTTCATCTCCATTAACTATCGACTCTTCCATGATCACATCGACTGGTTTTCCCATGGCTCCTTCAAATAATGCTTTTGCCCATCCTCGAGAGCAATTACAATAAGTTGCAGAAAGCTTTCCTGGAGAAATCTTGTTTACAAATGAACAGAAACATTTTGGATAGATAATATAAACGTTGTCTCCTTCTCTGTGCAAATGCTTGTAGACCTTACCTAACTTGTCCAAGAATTCGTCCGTATTCTTAGATTTTTGGTAGATATTGCGCGCTTTGTTAATGAAACTCTCCGATTGACATTGTCGTCCACATTGCTCCAATACTTTGATAATTCTTTCCTTTTCAGCATTCTTGTCTAGTCCAGCAATCAAGCAGGTAATCCATCTTTCCATACGTTTGCTCATCCAAATCACACTGCAAACGGAAACCAATAGAACATTAAAGTAATTGAGTATCT
>JGI2171J19970_10000590_pt1 | contig 19709 bp, 18 predicted proteins | sample DeeMarSWOR324_28_FD_19970 | JGI IMG/M metagenome (IMG submission 19970) | reverse complement strand
GTATATATGATTAAATCGAAAATAAAAGTAAAGCCATTTAATAAAATATACTACATAATTTTAATAATTAAAGGTAAGCACACACACCCCTATGTTTCTTATGGAATATAGTATTAATTTTTTTATTTTTGTTTTATTTCTTTTAAGAAATATACTCCAAATAGTAATTTGTATTTTATTATTTATTAATTTTGTACAATATATTTTATCATTCGATATAATAATTATAAAATATCGGTTATAAGATTTAACTATTATATTTCTTCTGCAGTTGAAATTAAGGGGTAGGGATTAATAGCTAGCTAACTTATTGTCCCCTGAGGTGTTCCCGTAGGTCTGTGCATTTACGCTGAGGGCCTTCTGTTCTCATTTCAGCCTGAATGTAATGACATATTTTTATGGTATTGATTCCCGTGTATTCGGGCTTATCTGCGGAAATACGTTTGTAAACCAGGTATTCGACGGGTGAGTCCGGGCACCATGGGGAAAAATTGGGAAAAATGGGGGGAAATTGGGCGTGAATGGGGAAAGACGATCGGCGTAACGTTCCCTCTGCGACGTGCGGCGCTTCGCGTCGTGCGAGCGCGCTGATGGTGCTGAGGGTGGTGGATCCTCGAAAAGCGCCTTTAAGGAGTGCTCATATGCGGCCTTCGTTGAGCCCGAGTATCTCGTTCTTACCCATCGCTATTGTTGCTGTGCAAGGCGCTGTCTACACAGGTCAGGATGGCTATTTCACGGGGTCGCGTTTCGTTTGCGTGTTTGTGTCTTCTGTCTGGACGGACAGGGTAAATAGATTATCGGTAAAAATGATTTGTATCCTTTATGAGAAGACCAACTATTCTTATATTTATATGCTAAGTAAAGGAAAGATGATATATTCAACAACGTAGTAATAACGAAGGTTTGCGATGAGAGCTTAAACAAGAACGATAAAAATGGTCGTTTTGATTTTACATTAACTTTTAGGTACAACCGAGTCAACTATATTTTATTATATCTAATAACTAATCGCGCTAACAATATTGCTAAGTAAGGAAGCTAATAGATGTGTGATGTGAATAAATGTTAGCTAGATACTTATTCTGTGAAAAGATGTGAAACTTGTTATCAAACATTTGTGATTACATCCTTGTTATCAATAATATTCGTAATTAGTAGTTATAATCGGATAATATCTCCGACCCCTTTATTTCCACTGGAATAATTAAGATCTACTTTGTATTTACTAATATTCGTTGATAAGCTATTGTGAACATGTGAATTTATTAAATAAACCAGATTTAAACCTATTTCTGGATTTAATTACATATATGAAGGTTAATTGGTGTTAACTAATTTACTATTATTCCAATACCTTTTTATTTTGTGAACATGTATATTAGAATCTACTAGGTAAGAAAAAAGATGACTACTCGTAAACTTAAACTCGACTTCTATGACGGAGATGGTAATAAGATATCTGTAATGATTACTGGACCATTTAGACGAAACAAGGTACTTCAATTGTTAGATTTTATAGATTTAATCGACAGAAATTCAAGTATGAATGATAATACGTCTCTAAAAGATCTTTCAAAGTTTGAAAAACTTCAATTGGTAATACAAAGAAAATTTTCTATAGGTTGGTTCACGTCTCAAGAATTGATGATTGCTTATGAAGATATGTTGGATGAACCTATTGGTTTAAGCACAGTTTCCACGTATTTATATAGACTAGTTAAAAAAAGAGTTTTAACTAGGTCCGGTTCTTTGGCTGAAAGAAAGTATAAACTCGTAAGAAGAATAAAAGTAGATAAAAAATCTATCGTAACGCCATAAATATTATTGTTGCCTTATTCTTTTTTCAAGTTCCTTTGTGGGTCTATAGATAAACGGAATAACATAAGTATCTCTTTCAATAAATCCTTCCTGCCACAGCTTTTTCATTAAACGAGACGTATGCTCGCGGGTGTTACCTAGCATTTTCATTATTTCAGGAGCTGTTTTAGCACCTTCCGACAACAATATATTAATAATCTTAGTTTCCGTATTGTTTAATTTAATTAAAGGTGTCTTTTGATTAGGTGGTAAATTTACTAACGATTTTTGCAGTAAGTCTTTATTTATTTCGAAGGAATCAAATTTTTTATATAATTGTTTGTCAGTTATTTTGAGTTCATTAATGTTATTTTTTATTAATGATATATTATTTATGATCTTTTCATTAATTTTATAAACAGAAGTAAAATTTTTTATTAAATTATTTATCTTTAATTCCAAATAATTATTTTGATCATTCTTTTTATCACTAGATGACTGAAGATTTTCAATATCATATAATACCATTTCAATTTTATCTTTCTGTTCTTCAAGCCTTTTTTCAAACGTAAAAACAATTCCACTTACTAAATTTTTTACATTGTCATATTCTTTTTTCACAAATATTATTTTTTTATAATATGTGTATGTAAAAGCGATATTCATTAAAGAAAAAACGAAAATAGAAATCAAGATAACCAATTCTTCAAACAATTTACACACCTCTTAGATTATTATTTTTTACAGGCGATAAAACGTCTATTTTTGTAATTATTCCAGCAATATTGTTATGGTCCAATACCAGAACTGCAGATTTTCCTTCTAAAAATAAGCCAATAATACTATCAATATCAGTATCAGGTTTAACAGTAACAAAAGCTTTATCCATTATATTATAAACAGAATACGAAAAAAACCTTTCAATATTCCTACTTTTTGAAAATCTGTTAATTAAGGTGGACTCTCTAATACTACCTATAATTTTATTATCTTTTAGAACAGGTAGTTGAGAAATTGCTTTTTCTCTCATGAGGTTAATAGCTTTATAAACAGTATCCATAGCATTAATTGTAATAACCGGATAATGCATAACGTCTTTTGCTGTACCATATTTTTTTTCGAAGGTAACAATAGAATTAAAAATTCTTTTTATTGTAGAAAGACGTGGATCCACTGTTTTATTTTCGATTCGTGATATTAATGATTGACTTACTCCTGCTTTTTTAGCCAACTTTTTTTGAGTTAAATTATATTTTTTTCTTAGGTTTCTTAAATCTTCAGCTGTGATGAGTTTAATTGATGGCATTTTTACCACAAAATACTTCATTATAATTTATTACAATTTTATAAATGTTACATCACATGATATCACGTAATATCAAGCCTGTGATTTATAAGTGATTAACACTTCTCACGAGTGATATACCGTGACATGATTTTTGGATAACATATTCGTCTATTCGTAATATTTACATTAGTTTATAATTCATCTTTCCTTTTTATTACTTATCTATTGTAGTATGCTTAAACTATCGTTTACATTCGTGATATTACGTGATATCACATATTATTACAGTATAATGAAATAAAAAATAATTTAAAAACAAAAATTTATGTTGATAAAAATCTACCTATGGTTTCTATAAGTTCGTTTTTAAAATAATAAAGATCATTGATATTATCATTTTCAATTTTATCTTTCTGCTGTTTATTCCACACGTTAAAATAATTTTTAATATATGTTCTCAGTTTTGTCGATATCTCAATAAATTGTTGCAACTGTGGCGAATCAAGGATGCCTAGATACCCAAGAAGAAGAATTGTATTTACCGATTTTTTTATGTTGTTATTAGCCTGTTTTAACGTTCTATTAAAGGCTCCCCGACTTATATTATTATTTATAAGACGAAGTTTGGCTTTATCTTCGTATTTAATAGGCATTCCATAAATATTTTCAGATAATACGTCAATTAAAAGCGTTTCTAGTTGTATATTTGATAACGAGCTATTAGTCGATAATAATTTAACTAAGGGATCTTCTAATAGTCTCGTTATACCATCTTGTATCCTTAACGAGTTTTCTATATCCATATTATCTGATTCCTCTTACCTAACTAGTTTTAAATGAATACACTTTTGTATACAAAATAATTGTATTTAAACCTTTTAAATACAATCTGATTTTGATTAACAGGATGAAGCCTTTATAATCCAATATAATGGATAGTTATTATAAAATTAGACTAATTAAAATATAATCATCTAACGTCACGTGATTATAATACAAATAATCACGCTTTTGTCTATTGGTAATTGATTGTAATTTACTAACTCTGTTTTAAATGGGTTTAGACAAGACTATTTCTATTGTTGATATGCTTCTTAGCTTACCTAATCTATTATATTCTTGACTTCCTATCTCAATATTTTTTATTACCAAATCTTTTATGAAGGCTTTTTTTAACATTTCCACAGTTTCTATTGCTCTATCTATAGGTTTACCTCTAGCTTTAATTATTACATTTTGATTGCCTGAATTAAAGAGTGTAAGGCAGGCGATGACATAATTCATAGTAGCCTTTTTTCCTACAATTACTAGGTTTTTATTATCTAAAGACATTTTGTAGGCACTCCGCTAGAAAATGTTATTGCGTTAAGATTATTATACCCTTATTTTTCTCTATTTTATATAATCATATTAAAAAGGATTGTTATAAACACTAGCAAAGCAATAGAAATAGACGGAATATAGATGAGTGGAACAAGTTTTTTCATGTATCTGTATGTTAAATCAATTAAGATACTTAGATTAAGAATTTTTTTACCCAGGACTTTAATATCTTTTATTTCAGAAATTTTATATGCGGTCGCTGTGAAATCAATATTGTTACTTGCTTGAGAGACGGCTTTTTTAATGTAAGATATTAGTGTCCTTCTATCGATAGCCTCTCCTATTGTATAATAGCCCTGATCTATAGGCAACACAGCATTCACAACATGAGTATCGGTTGTTAAGATTTCTCCGTCATGGATGGTATCTTTCAACGCTCTCAAGATTTCTTCTCTAAAACCGCTGATCATGTTATTGCCATCAATAATTACGTAAGCTATTTTTTGTTCACCAACGATAACTGTAAGCGCTACTATTCCTCCGGGGCCGATTCCCTCTTTGACACTAAATTCTTCAATAGGGACCTCGGAAACTCCTACTTTAAAGGGGAGTCGTTCCTCCTTTAAAGCGGTTTTAAGCGCCTTTTCAGCAACGTATACTATATCTTTTAATGTTTCTTTTGATAGAACTGAAAACTTACTTGAGCTCAATAAACTATTATGAGCATCAATAACGATCACATCTTTGACTCCCAGTTTTTTTCCTCTTTCAATTATTTCTACTCCGATTTCCTTTGGGACATCTTCCATATTAGCTGGTGCACAGGTAAGAGTGATCAAAGCAACGTCACCAAAAATTTGGCAAGATGCTTTAATCAGTTTCTTTTCTTCCCGGACGAATCGTGTAGCCTCTAGTTTGAAATCAGAAAAGTTTGTTAATGATATTGTTTCACTAATAACTTTTCTGCATTGTTCTTGGGAAGTCAAATTCAATACATGACTACATGTGCCGTGGGGTACTGCTACAATCCCGTTAATCTTATCTTTTATCGTACTTTGAAGTAGATATGGAAGGTTACTGCTTCCCAAATTTTTAAAAGGTCCTGGATGTATCATTGGAACAACAATAACGGATTCTATTGATTCTCCTTTTTTGAAAGCTAATAGGCTTATTAACACATTCGAATTTGAACCCAGTTCATCAAGATGCTTTTCTAAGGGCTTGGTAACGTCTGCGATCCAATTAACCAAGAATGCCTTTAAAAGAGAAATATTTCCTATACCTATGGCCTGTAAACCTTTATTATCAATTAATCTGATAAAAATATAAGATGAAGACAAGATAACGATGCTTGAGACTAAGACTGCTGAAAACAGATTTGGATGCCATAGATCAAAAAAGAAGAGAGAAGAAAGAAAGACCAATGCTGGCTGTAGTAATATTGTAACAAAGAGCTTCCAGGATTCAATATAGGTAACCGTGGATACAATCAAATATCTAAAAGATATTGCTAATCCCACAGCAAATAAGGAAGCGTAGAATAATAAAGACGGTGTTTTAAGAATTAATTGAAGAACTGCGCCAACATTTATGCTAGTCACCCACATACCGCAAATAAATAATGATAGACCTGCCCCCCTTCTTTCGTCCAAAACTATATCGTTTTTATTGATATATTTGGATAAAAAGAAATCTGCCACTATTGTAGGAATAATTAATACTTGTAAACCGAAAACAAAGCCTTCGATTATTTTTTGTAGTGAACGATATGCAATTGCAAAAGCGACAAGGCTTCCAATAATGCTCACTAGAAAATTTATAATAGTAATGGAAGAGTATCTCGGNAGAGAAAAAAGAGATCCATAATGACTGGTTGCTTTTGATAANTCTGTCTCTTTAGTTTTTTCCATAGGTCGTTTTTCCCATACTTTATTGAACGGATATTTTCAATTGTAACTGAATATTTAGGTGGGNATATAAAATTTTAAATAATTTATATAGTTATTTTAGAGAGTAAACCTTATTCACTAATATATCCTATGTATTNGTGAACAGATAATGTCNGAAGACGTCAGCCCCTCCGTTCTGCAAATTCTTGAGAAGAATACAGGAAAAAAAGTGAGGGTGATTCTTGAACGCAACTTTGGGTTCGAAGGAGAAATTACTACGGTTTCTTCAAATCCACCTGGATTATGGCTCTCAAACGCTGACGCCATCGTGATGAGAACTACTCTCGCAAATCCTCTGCCGCAAATTGTAAACCGAGAAGATAGAAGTGAAATTTTTATTAACCTAACCTCTGTACAGCGGATAGAGATAATTCATTAACCTTGTCACCATTTTTATTAATAACTTTTAAGTACAACGGTTTTTTTACCAAGAGCGTATAGTTGTAAAGTAGAGGGGGAACGATTATCATTAACCTTGGATGGTCAGAAGGCATTATAGTGAAGACGAGAGAGACCATCGTACGCTTTGACCCTCAAACAAAAAAGAATGTAAATGCAATTAATTTTTTTTCTCATTCACACTATGATCACGTATCTTGTTTGAATTCAAAAGCTAAAAATTATATGACTTCTGAAACCAAAGACATCTTACACTTTCGGGGGGACAATGGGTCTAGAAGTATACAACCCATAAAGTATGGTGAATCAGTACAACAAGAGGATCTTGAAATAATCGCTCATAATGCGGGGCACATGCTTGGCTCTGCTCAATTCGAAGTTAGAAGTCCGAACATGACGCTTGTGTACACTGGAGATATAAACTATCGAAATATGTTGACGACGAAGGCTGCTGACGTCATACCTTGCGATATTTTAATTATAGAAACGACATATGGGCATCCTACCTACCTTTTTCCTCGGTTGGGGGAAACGTGCGTTGATATCGTCAATTGGGCTTTAGGTACACTTAAAGAGGATAAAATCCCTATTTTCAAAGTCTATTCAACAGGCAAAGCTCAAGAAATTATCAAAATCTTTAACGAGTTTACAACGGTTCCTGTAATGGTTTATCCAACCGTGGCACAGGTTAATCAAGCCTACGAAAAAAACGGCGTGAAATTAGATTACCGCCTATTAAATCGTGACGAAGAAAATGACTTGTTGGAACGTAAGCAGTGCGTGTTAGTTGTTCCGAATAATTATAAACGCTTTCCAGTTAGACACTATTCTCTAGCAGTCGCCACAGGGTGGGTACTAAAATATGGGTCGAGCCGGTTTAGTGGAGCGTTTCCAATCAGTGGGCATGCAGACTTCAAACAGCTCGTTGCATACGTTAAAGAAGTAAACCCAAAAACCGTCTTTACAACNCACGGTTATGAGGACTATTTTGCAAATTACCTTTCTAAAAAACTAGGCATTAACGCGCGATCTATTNCATCTATCAAGCAGAAGCCTTTACAGGAATACTTGTAAGGATACCGNGGTGTTATTTTACTTCTTTTTATCGNGGTATAAATACACTTGCTANTATTACCGCCAAGATAAGAGTAATTGTTAAGCCAATGACTATTTCAGGCCGAATTTTAACTATCGAATCCGTTTTTTCTTGATAAAAACTTAGTATTCCAGCTGAACCCGCTGGCATAGGTACCTCTTGTGACCGTTTTTTCTTCCTACTTAAAGCCCCCAACCTCCTTAAAACGATTTAAGTCATGACTTCTATATAACCTTCGCGCCGATGGGTGCTACTTCCGTCACAGTCAACCAAAGAGGTTTATCTCCAGAAACAGCAGCTAACAACATACCCTGAGACACTATATTGCCAATCTTCTTGGGCGCGAGATTAACGAGTGCCACAAATTTTTTTCCTTCAAAGTGTTGAGGAGCGTAAAATTCCGCTCCTCCCGCGATTATTGTTTTAGGTTCACCAGAGCCCACATCAATCGTGAGCTTTAAAATTTTGGTTTTATTCGGTATGCGCTCGGCGCGGGTAACTTTCACTACCCGTATATCAAGCTTCTTGAAATCATTGTAAGAAATCGTCTCCATCTTCTTAGCCTCTTGATCAAATTACATCTTATACGTAGTGAAATATTTTGTTTACGTTCAATGATTACGTAGTACCCTATTATGGGGATATGGTGAAACTGAATAAATGGTATTACATGAATTCACCGAGTTTTATCTGCTCGCTTCCTTCCTCCTCAATATTGAATAGTTGGTCGATTTCATCTTTAATAAGCATAAGTCTCTGTTTATAATATTTATCAAGTTCATATTTTTGGACCAATGTTTCCGCCATATCCAGATATTTTTCAATACTCTTTTTATGTACTGTGAGAAGTAGATCTCCATTACATTTAGAACACTTTCCAGATAAAGGAATTCTCCTGAATTTTGCATTACATTTCTTACACCTAATCCGTTGACTTGTAAATGCTTTTAGGTTTCCCGCAATATCTCTCATGAGGTGGGTTGTCAGAACCCTCTTAGCCACTTCATTAACATCTACAGCTTGTATCTTCTCAGCCAACATAAGCTGACCATTCAACTTATTTTTCATAGAACCTAATTTCATGTATGAGCTTTCCAAGTTACCCTTATTTAGGTCATAAGTCTTATGCGTGAAAGAATACCCCTCAAATTGAGCTGGTGTTCCCAGCCTATGGGCTACGATGTCTATTATCTGGCTTGTTATTTTAGGATCCCGTCTCTGTAATGCTTCATTATAGAATGCTAAAGGATAAGACGCGGCCACGTCCACATTATGAGCCTCATCAACCTCAAAGGGGTTAATGGCCGATATCAAGAGAAGGGGCGCATCCATCATTCCTCCTATTTGCTCTGGAAGAAAGGCTTTGGAAAAGTTTAGAAGGGCATCTAGCACAAGTAAGATCGCGTCCTCATCTCCATCACAATCTCTTCTCTTAACGTTGTGCCATAAGGGGTGAGCATAACAAACACTGGTTTCGGTAAAGCCAAGGATTCTTCCCAAAACTCCAGCGGAGGTGTGGGGTGCAAGCCCAATAACCAACTGACCAATAAGATCGTCTGTATCTTCTACATTGTAGTATGGGGGAAGACTATAGACCTTTTGTAGCAACTCGTCAATAAATTGACACGTCTGTAAGAGATACTTCGCGCACGGTATAGGAACTACCACATCATGAATTTTAAGTTCACAAACTTGATTCGCGTTTTTAATAGGTTCCCCCATACTATCGTGGAAGTAGCCAAGAGTAGGAAGTTTTTCAAGAGGCACACCTATTTCAGATGGTTTAAAATGGGTGAGCGGGGCGTCAGTCGCATCAAAGCGAACCGTTCCATCCTTAAATATGGACACATTATGTTTGGCTCGTAACAGCCCCTTTTCAATAGCTTCGGGAGTCCGAGACTTACTCATAAGACTTCGAACCCCTTTAACTAACTCCGGGCTTATGCCCAGATTTTTACAGGCCTTGTCATAGATTTCCCTGATATTTATTGGTCGTCTACTAAAGTTAATGGCCGGGACTCTACAATTTGGACAAAGAGCTTCATCAACAACCTTTTTACAACGAGGACAAGTTTTTTCTTCGATTGTTCGACCGCTGCAGTTAGGACATGTCCATTCGTGCGTTACAGTGCCACAGTTTGGACATTTTCTTCGCGTAATTTCGACCTGTATCGTCCCCATCTTAGCGGCTCTAGCCAGGTCTCTGCGAGGGCCACCAGCTAAGGCCGTTGGAAACAACACGTGGACAAGGGGCGACATCTTTCTCGCCCTAGCTTTTTCAGGTCGGCCCATTCTTGCTCCTACGAAGGTTGGCGCTTTTTCTTTAACAGTGATTCCAGATGACACCGTAATTGTTTCTACAATTGTTGGGTGCCTCTTAAGTCTAAGCTTTGAATCGTTTATTCTAAGGCATGAAGCGAGAATTATTGCGTCTTGACCTAGTACAATTCTTTCTTCCTTTACTTCGTGGGGAACACATAATTTTTCGAGTATTTCCTTAACCTTTGAACTCAATGGGAACCTGAGTTCCACTAATTGATTACTTCGACTTATCATCTCCGCTTTGGTAAGGGTGCTCCGTAGAAGAGAGACCTCTTCGAACACCAGTTCTTTCCAAAAATAGGTAAATCGAGGATGTAAGGGAACCCCTAATTTTTCAGCTAAGACTATAGCTTCTTGGCTTGTAGGCTTAACTTCTAACGGATTTTCTAATAAGTCTTTCAATCGATTAGGGGCAAAGTCAATTGATTGGGCTACGTCTTCCAAGGACCTATCAAAATTGGTATTCACTACAGACCAAACGTCTTGAACCCACCACTCTTCTGTGTACCCAGAAGGTTCCAGAGGTTTGTTATTCTCTAGAAACTCTCCAAACCCAACAAGTAGATCTCCCAAAAAAAGTATCTGCTCAACTTCTTGCGCCACCTTTTCTGCTTCAGACGGGGTTTCAACTCGTATAACGGAGCCATTCTTCAATTTCACAATTGGTGGTTCAATGGTGTCAACGGGAAGCGTGATTCCTCCTTTTCCTGGCTTATCAACGCGAATTTGGGTTCCAGACGCCAGAAAGTTTTGAAGAACGGCCATTGTCGTGGGGTGCACTCCTAGGGCCGCTAGCCCAGTGTTTCTTGAGCGACCATATCTCAGGCGGAAGCCTCCCCTTCTATCGGGAAACGAGAATATGGGTCGGCCGGCAATCACATCTTCCAAGTACATATACTTGGAGTTAAATTGATTTTCTCCGCCATTCCTTCTAGCCTCTCTAAGCCATTCCCATCCGTCAATTCCAAGGGCTTCAATTATCTTCAAAACCTTTTGAGACCGGCCTATAATGCCGTCATTTAAGACCCTAAGGGCGCCGCCTCTAACACGATTTGTTTCTATTCTAGGTAGATTTTTATAAGAAGAAACTTCGATAGGGTCTGTTTCCGTGCCGTTTACCTCGATGGGCAGGTTTCGTAAGGCGTTTTCTAATTCTTCGTCAGATATATGATACTGAAATCTGGAGACCTCTCGCTCATACAGTCGAATCTCCTCGATAAACCGATGGATTTCGTTTTCAGTTGGCTTGTACCGGTCAAGGCCGAGTCGACGTCTGATGTGGTCGCCGATGATTAGTATTAAGGCTTGTTCTGTTCCTCCCGCTGAACGTATGGGACCCGCGAAATATATCGATAAATAAGAGCTTTGATTTGTGTTTCTCTTAATATTCACTCGGGCGATTCCCTGTATTGGGGCAGCGGTAATGCCTCCAGCCATGATTGCAAGGGCCGTCTTTATGGCTTGTTGGGCCGCATCTTCGGCGTTTGTATGGCCAAACCGCGCGTGGACAATGTCTTCCGAAACCACGAAGGCCATTTCATACTTGTCCATTTTCGTGCTTAGTTCTCTAATTCTCTCTGCGACGTTTGGCGGTCCAACCAAGCCTTCAACCATTTCCGCAAGATCCTTTGCTATGTGGATTTCCGGCGCTGGGAAGGGATCTATTCCCTTCATTCTAGCCTTATTAGCCAGTTCATAGAGGTCATTGAGTTCGTTTTCGATTTGATGCAAGTATCTTTCACAGTGAGAGGTGGCGGCAGGACTCAACATAGGTCTCCACAGCAGAATACTTCCTTTACAGATAAATACGTTTTTTGTCTGTTTAATATAAAAAACAAGGACCTTAAGTAACGGATATTAAACAAAACCGATAATAGTACCTAACCCGTAAAGCAAATACGTTAGATCGTCCTCGCCTTTCCCATTTTCTTTATGCCGTCCAACATATCTGCCATCTTATCCTTTAACCCCGCTTCTTCAAGAATAGTTCCTGTAACAACCATGTCCGCACCTGCTTTCACCACGGCCTCCGCGTCTGAGCGAGTTCTTATGCCGCCTCCAACAATTACGGGAACATCAACCGCCTTCTTCACCGCAGAAATCATTTCAGACGAAATAGGGCGGCTAGCTCCTGAACCCGCCTCCAAATACACAAAACGCATTCCTAAATATTGGGCAGCTAACGCATATGAGGCCGCGATTTCAGGCCTCTCTCTGGGCAGGGCACGGGCTTGTCCGACATAAGCCGCGGAGCTTCCAGCATCAACAATTATGTATCCCAAGGATAAGGCTTCCAATTCATAACGTTTAATCAAGGGAGCAGCCAAGGCTTGGATGCCCGTTATGAAGATCGGGTTATCAGAATTGAGAAGCGACATAAACCACACAGCGTCGGCGTACTGGCTAATCCCCGTAAGGTGATTAGGAAACAAGATTACTGGAACTTCAACGGCTTTCTTAATCTCTTGAACAACCGCGTCAAGATGAGGCACTGAAACAACCGTAGAGCCTCCAACCATTATCGCAGCAGTTCCAGCATTTTCCAGAATCTTGGCCATTTGGGTGGCTTTAGACGGCCGTATTTTGTCCGGGTCAATTAGCGAGAGGTGAATGCTCCCTTCACACCCAATTTTTTTCAAAAGATACGTTTCAACGTGTTTCATTTTATTAACCCACAAATAGCGAAAAGCTATGAAGCCCTCGCATAGAATTTGTCCGAAAATTTACAGTAAAGATCAACGGGCTGATCAGTTGGAGAAACTGGAACCTCAACCTCAAATCCACAATTACCGCACTTAACCAGAGCTTGACCCGCATCCGTTGAAGCAACATGGACGGCGTTGATACCACATTTTGGACACATAAAGATTTTCGGTAATTGTTTCCTCGGGAGCCTAACAACTTTTCTTTTTCTTCGCCCCATTTTTGTTTCTCCTATTTGCACCGCTTAATACTCAAAATACATCATACATCTAATTAAGGAATTTGCACAAGACGTTATTCTACTAGTATAAAAACCAGAAGGTTGGGTTACACGAACTCATCCCTGTGGCAAAAAGGTCTGTGGATTTTAAGAAAAAAGTTGAGTAATACCCGTCTTAATCAGATTCTGATTCTTATTTCAGGGTCTTTTCTTTAACCAAGAACTAACCGGAAAGCTTCTTCTTTGATATTCAGGGGGTATCTTTACCGCGTCTTCTTTTTTCAAAACGAGCCCGTAGTAACTTCCCTTGGCAGACTCAGCCACTTTTGTCAAGAACTCCGTGGGGGTAAATAAACTTCGTTGTTCGTGACGGGTTTCCGCACCCAGCATTGCTTCAATGGGGCTATGGGACGTGTTTATAACAACGGTTCGAATGTTATCCCTGCTTAAAAGTCGCGCCACATCGATGGAATCGGCTTGAGCTTTGCTTAAAAAGGCTTCATGACCCCGTTGATAAAGGGGATGCTTCAGAGAAACGTTGGCTATCCCGTCTGAAACGATTATGAGCATAAGAATTGAGTCCTTGTTCCGCTGTTTTTCAAGTCTTAAGACTCTCCAGGCCTTGAGCATGCCTATGGCCATGGGCGTGAAGTCACTAACTCCTGCCTTCCACAACTTTCTCACGACCAAATCGATATTGGTCGTTGGTTCCTGAAGAACGAAGGCATCGTCACCTTTGAAGACAACCAACCCAACACGATCCCGGCGTCTAAACGCGTTTTTATGAAGATCCGTTATCGCCTTACCCAAGTTAATAATGGAGCCAATCATCGACAGACTCAAGTCAACGAGGAGTACGATGGAGAACGGAGCACGGTACTCCTTCATCTTTATTCTAATGTCCTGTGGCTTGATGACGACGGATAACGGTGAATTCTTTCTCGCCTGCTGGTAGGGAGCCGCCATACGAATCGTAGGCCCTAAAGCCACGTTCCAAGGCTTCTCTTTCGGAAGTTCATGCCATATGTATCTTCCCCTAGAAAGCGATGTCACGACTGGAGCACGTTTACCCACAAGATATCTTCTACCCCGTCGGGGTTTTCCCTCTTGAGACCGTTGCGTCTTCTTCAAATACTCAGCGGGCTTAGCTTGAGGAAGGCTTTCAAAGACCTTTTCACCGCTTTCTACCTCTGCTTTCCGTTTTTCAGTTGTTTCTGCGATGGTGGGTGTTCGAATCACGTCTTGATCCTCTTGCGGTTCAACTTTAAACGTCCGTTTTCCAGACATTTGGTCGGTAGTAATCTTTGCAAGATCAAGAACTTTGGGAGAAGCTTTCGTGCTGGGTCTTTTAAAGAACAAACTGATGATGACAAATATCAAGGTCGCGATCAAGAAAAACATGAATGTCTGATCAATCGACGAGAATATTTGAGTAATGAACTGGAGAAATACTTGAACTGATAGGAACGGCGTGAAAAACAACGCAAGGATCACGGCTAAGCTTGCCAAAAGGACTACAAGGGGAAGTCTTCCTGCTTCATATGATGGAAGATGTTGCCCCAATTTTCCTAGGAACCCAAACTTGGAGATCAAAAGTTCCTTTCCAACCGGGCTTCTTTTCACCGCTTTTTGGATCTCTTTTGTTGTGGGAGGTGGTTTCTGGCCTGATTGCCTCGTTCGATGGCTTAAGGCCAAAGTAGAAATCAGTAAAAGATCGTCGGGAAGAACCATCTGCCTATCGTGATACGCGGCGTGGGCTTTTGCAGCCCGCATCATCACAATGTCTGGTCTATATCCATCGACTTCAAGGTGTGTACAGATCCGTGCAATGCTTTCCATAATCGATTGAGACACTTGCACCCGAGGAAGAGCAGCCTTTGCCGCTTCAATTTTTCTTCTGACTTCCTCTTGCTGACGCGCATATTTGTCGCGGAAGGCTAAGGGCGTCATCAGAAAAGCTTCACTCCGTCTAATAACAGCAATTCTGTTCTCTGGCTTCAATAATCTCTGAGCAGTAGCGTGGAGCCCAAAGCGATCTAATATTTGCGGCCTTAATGCCCCCTCTTCCGGGTTCATACTGCCAATTAAGATAAATCTTGACGGGTGCGTTACGGAAATGCCTTCTCGTTCAATTATGTTCCAGCCGGAGGCTGAAACGTCAAGAATCATATCCACAAGATGGTCTGGAAGAAGGTTGACCTCATCGATGTAAAGGATGTTTTGGTTTGCTTCCGCTAGGATACCGGATTGAAGCGCCTTTACGCCCTTGCTGATGGCGGCTTCAACGTCAAGGCTTCCAATCACGCGGTCCTCAGTCGCGCTGAGAGGTAACGTAATGACACGCACGGGCTCCTTTTTCTTAGGCAATTCCTCATCCATCGCAACTCGTAAACGGCACTCTTCACACAGGTGTCGTGCGTCAAAAGGGTCACACCGGAAGACGCAGTTCTCGACGACATCTATGTCGGGGAAGATCTCTGCTGTGGCTCTGACAATCGAGGACTTCCCTGTGCCTTTGGGGCCAGTAAGCAACACTCCGCCTATCCCCGGGTCTATGGCGTTGAGGATAAGCGCCGTTTTAAACTCGTTTTGGGCGACGACGGCGGTAAAAGGGTAGATCGGCCTTTTTTCGTCTCCAGAAATCTGTTGGGCCATGGATTATTTCATCAACTTAGATTCTGCCATCCGGCCTATAACTTCTTCTTCATAGCTGTTGCAAATGCTTCTTCGACTTCTTCAGGGGTCGCTGGGTCCTCGAATCCCCCACTCCTCGTTCTAAACCCTATCGACATACCCGCAACATGCAGTATATCGTCTGCAGTGACTTCGCTTCGTCCCTCAAAAGCGGCAAGCGTCTTTGCAGTTCTAACGGTAACGATGTCGGGTCTATGGCCATCCATGTTAAGATCGATACACGAGCGAACGACAACTTCTAACAGGTAATCCGGCACCGTCACATTAACCAGTTCCTTTCTCGCTTGAACGATTTTTTCCCGTAAACCCGCCTGCTTCATTCTAAAGGCGTCTATGAAGTCAAGGGGCGCTGCTCCAAATAACAGATTGTTTTTCACAACCTCTATTCGCTGCTTCTCATCAAGCAGTTCTTGGATTGAAATGTGCAAGGAAAACCTGTCGAGTAATTGAGGACGCAGTTCCCCTTCTTCCGGATTCATTGTTCCAATTAAGATGAATCTTGACGGATGCCCAACCGAGATGGATTCCCGCTCCACAATGTTCCATCCTGAAGCCGCTACATCAAGTATTACGTCGGTTATGTGATCGGGAAGGAGGTTTACTTCATCAATATAGAGGATGCTTTGATTTGCTTCTGCTAAAATTCCCGGCTCTAAGGCTCGTACTCCAATCTTTATTGCCTTTTCTAAGTCCAAACTTCCGATGACCCGGTCCTCGGTTGCTCCAATCGGTAGAGAAACCACTCGCATCTTTCGGTTCTCTACAAGCATATGTTCACCTCTCCGGTGGTTCGAGAGGCAGTTCAAACACATATTTGTAGGGTCTTCAGGATTACAGTTGAACCGGCACCCCTCAACGACCTTTATCTCGGGCAACAAGTCGGCGAGGGCCCGTACAGAGGTGCTTTTCCCTGTGCCCTTTGGGCCCCTGATGAGGAGGCCTCCTATCTGAGGGTTGATGGCATTCAATAGGAGGGCAAGCTTCAATTCTTCCTGTCCGACAATTGCAGCAAAGGGATAAACAATCCGTTCGAATGACATGTTCAATAAAGTTTTTCGTTACCTATAAATAAAGTCTTTTTATTTGCTGCGACGTGAAGAAGAGCTTTGTATGGTAAGTCTTGTGACGGTGAAGCTGAGGGGCGTCCTTCTCTAACTGACTCCCGTTGCCCCCTCGAAACGTATTAGTGTACAATGGAGGCTATTTAAGGGAAGTCCTTAATTGATTACTTATTGATGTCAACTATACGAAGGAGTTGATTGAAGAAATGTCCGATTATCCCCGATTCGTTGGCCCTCCGCTGGGCCCCAAAGCCAAGGACGCCATCTCACAGGGATATGTTATGCTCTCTCCCTCTGCCTTCCGCCTATATCCTTTAGTCGTTGATTCAGCAGAAGAGTGTATGATACGGGACGTGGATGGGCACGAGTACATAGACTTTACTTCCTTTTCGTGCGTAATGAATATAGGTCACACTAAGATTCCCGCGCTTGAAGCGGTCAAGAAGCAAAGCGGACGGCTGCTCCATTGTGCTCCAACCGTCTACCATGAGCCGGCTCTGGCTTTGGCTAGCCAACTCATCAATCTGGTTCCTGGAGCCTTTAACAAGAAGGTCTTCTATGCTGCCAGCGAGTCAGAGGCCATTGACGCAGCGATTAAGCTGGTTACATGGCATACTCGTCGACACCGCCTTCTATCCTTCACAGGGGCTTCCCATGGAACAACGTTGGGGGCTCTGAGCCTTTCGGGAAACGATCTGCCCATGTTGAGGCATGTTCATCTCCTGCTTGGGGGCGTAGTCCACGTTCCCTATCCCGATTGTTATCGCTGTCCTTTCAAACAGGAATTCCCTGCTTGTAACTACTGGTGTGTTGACTTCATAGAGGACAACGTCTTAAACGCGTATCTCCCACACCATGACGTAGCCGGTGTTTTTTTTGAACCCATCCAATGGCTGGCTGGCTGTATCATCCCTCCACCGGACTACTTTAGACGGCTGAAGAAACTGGCCGATAAGTATGATCTCCTCTTAGTTGATGACGAGGCGTATACGGGGATGGGACGGACTGGTCGGTGGTTCGGAATTGAGCATTGGCAGGTTTCCCCAGATGTGATCTGTGTGGGTGGTGCGTTGGCATCTGGCCTCCCGTTGGGGGCGGTGGTGTCGAAGGCCGAGGTTATGGATTGGGAGCCCACTTCCCATGGCAGCTTGGTGAGTGGAAGCCCCTTGGCCTGCGCCCTCGCTACAACGGTTATTACCACCTTGCGGCAGGAAAACTTGGTTGAGAACAGTGCGCGAAGGGGGCGTACGCTTTTGCGGAAGATTATGGAATTCAAGGAAAAATATTCCATAATTGGGGATGTACGCGGTAAGGGATTACTGGTGGGCATCGAATTGGTTAAGGACAAAGACACGAAAGAGCCGAACGGCTCGGCTGTGAAGGAAATTGTGATAGAGGGTTGGAAACGCGGGGTACTTTTGAGTAGAAGCATGGGGTCAACGCTGCTTCTTTCTCCACCTCTAAGCATTACCGACGACCTTGTTGACCGGGGCTTGGAGCTGTTAGAAGGAAGTATAGCCGAGGTTAACCAGAAAAACAAAGTTAGCCCCGCGTCAACCCCGTGAACGAGGAACAAAAGAATGAACGCCGTTAGTGCGGATAAACCGTCTTCGCTTGAGGGCCGACAATATCACATTCAATGCAAACCAGGAGACCTCGCAAAATACCTCCTGATTCCAGGAGACCCTGCAAGAATCTCAAAAATTATCGCCCATTGGAACAGTGTGAGGGAAGTCGCTCGTCATCGGGAGTTTCACTCCTTCACCGGTATGTATGCGGGAACCCCCGTTTCGGCCATTTCCAGTGGCATAGGACCTGCGTGCATGGCCATCGTCGTCAACGAAGCATCAAACATAGGCGTGAATACTTTCATTAGAGTGGGGAGCACGGGAGCCATAGGCCACGGAATCGAGTGCGGGGATTTAGTCATCTCCTCGGCCGCCGTTCGCTTGGACGGCACCAGTCAGGCCTATATCTTTCCTGAGTACCCTGCTCATGCAAACTATGAGGTATTAATAGCTTTAATAGAGGCGGCGGAGAGCCTAGCTGTACGCTATCATGTGGGGATTACAGCAACCACCTCCGACTTCTACGTGGGTCAGGATCGACCGTCCTTTACTAAGACTCCTTCTCCAAGGAAGCAATCCCTGATAAGAACCCTGCAAAGAGCCAATGTCCTTAACTTCGAGATGGAGTGCGCCACCCTCTTCACCTTAAGCAATCTCTTCAACAAACGTGCGGGAACGGTATGCGCCGTCTATGCGAACCGAATCACCGACGTGTTTGACGTCGGCGCTGGCGAAGAAGACGCCATTAGAGTGGCTAATCAGGCCGTTTCGATTCTAAGTCGATGGGATCGCTGTAAGGATAAGAGTGGAAAAAAACACTTGTATCCCGGCCTTCTCAACTAACCACGTCTTTCAGAAACCGTCGTTTTCCAAGACATAGGCGGCCAAGAGGAGGTCGTCACTTCACATGACGTGTATTCTGCCTCGTTTGTCTACACGCAAGCAGGTGTCTTCTGACGCCTTTGATCACGTCTTCTTGGACAAACTAGCGCTTAAACAAGTAGAAAAACAAAGACTTGGGTCGTGGTAAAGCAACGATTCGACGCACACGTGACCGGGGAGCAAGCGTTAAGGGTACTGTTAGCCGTCTTCGCCTAAATTTTCTTCTTCAATGTGAAGGAGCAGGCCCATTCGCTTCTCCCACCGTTGATAAAACTGGTGTTGCCGGTGGGAGAGGTAGGGGTTGTAGAGACGGGCAATGATGATGCCGAGAGCGATAATTGTGTCGAAGTGGCCTTGCTGACGGAGGGTGAGAAGGAAGTATCGTGGTATGAAGAGCACGAACAGGA
>JGI2171J19970_10000589_pt1 | contig 19721 bp, 15 predicted proteins | sample DeeMarSWOR324_28_FD_19970 | JGI IMG/M metagenome (IMG submission 19970) | reverse complement strand
CCCTGTTATGGCCACCCTCACCCGTCCAAGCCCGACCTTGTTCTTAAGGGTTCGAAGGACAAAAAAGTTCAGGATACGGTTCAAAACCCGGCTCCATTGCCCGGGATTCTCACCCGCCAGATCAGCCTCGGTGCACTTCAGGGCCGTCCGCATGGCCAGGTTGTAAAAATACCGTTTGATGAAATCGGCATTGTCCATGGCGGCCTGGATGGTAGATATGAGAAATTCCCAAATAACCGGGGTCCCGCCGAAATGAAAGGGCTGAAGCTCTAAGAGGTCCTTTCGGAGCGTCTCGGTCTCTTCCGGGAAATTGTAATGTCCGCCTACCCTCAGAAATCTGACGAGATTATACATCTGCTCTCCAATCCACGCCAGGGGGGCAGCGGAGAGGATTTCGTCCCCCTTTTCCATCTTTACCATCTTTCCATAGCTCTCAGAGGAAAAGATAAGGTTTTCGTGGCTGAGGATGGAGAGCTTTGGCAAGGCGGTGGTCCCTGATGTGGTCAACATCATGGCAGGTTGAGAAGGATCGGTCTCCTCGGCTTTATTCAAAAGATAGTCCTTTTGATTGGTCTCCTCTTTAGCCCCGATTTCAAGTACTTTTTCAAAACGCTCCAGGAAGGGGTATTCGTCGTAGTAGTGGCTCATGCCCCGTGAGTCCCATACAATGACCTTCTCGACGCCATCCTTGATCCTGTCCCAGATGACGAGGATCTTGTCCACCTGTTCCTGATCCCGAACCACTAAAAACCTGGCATCGGAATAGGAGATCAGGTATTCCATCTCCTCGGCCAGGCTGTCCGGGTATGCGCCGGTGGGCATTCCTCCAGCGGCCATACATCCGAGCTCGGCGATGACCCATTCTGGCTTGTTGTCCCCGATGATGGCCAAGTTGTTACCCTCCTCAAAGCCCAAGGCCCGCAGGCCCAGGGCAAACCGTTGGACATTATCTCGAAACTCGCTCCACGTCATCGGGCTCCATACGCCATATCTCTTCTCTCGTATGGCAACCTCATCGGGCATCTCGGCCGCATTCTTTACTATAAGGCCAATCAGGGTATCCTCTAACATCTTATTGCCCTCCTCCCCTCTGCCTCCCCAGATAGGCCTCTATGACCTGAGGATCTTTTTGGACTTCCTCCGGGGAACCCTCTGCAATCTTTGTCCCAAAATTCAGGACACACACCCGATCCGAAAGGTCCATGACAGGAGCCAGGTCGTGTTCAATCCAGACGATGGTCACGTCCAGGTCCCGGTGGACATCCAGGATATAGCTCGCAATGTCCTCTTTCTCCTCAACGGCCATTCCTGACATGATCTCATCCAAAAGAAGCAATTTCGGCCCCATGGCCAGGGCCCGCGCCATATCCACCCTTTTGCGAACCCCAATGGGAAGGATTCCCACCGGCGAATAGCGAAAGCTTGAAAGACCCATAAAATCGATAATCTCCTCCTCGATCTCCTTCCGATGCCTCATCTCATCTCGAACGATGTTGGGAAGCCGTAAAAAGCTTCCCAGGAGGGAGAACTTCATGAGAAAGTGACGGCCCAGCTTGATGGTGTCCAGCACGGTCATGCCGTGAAACAATTCCACCTTCTGAAAGGTTCTGGCTATTCCGAGGGCGGCAACTGCGTGGGGCTTGATGCCATTAAGTTCCTTTCCCATGAATCTGATGCCACCCCGATCAGGCCGGTAATGCATATTGATGCAATTGATCAGGCTGGTCTTTCCTGCGCCATTGGGACCTATAATTGAGAAGATATCGCCTCTCTGCACAGACAGACTTATGCTATTCAACACCTTTACTCCCCCGAAAGAGAGGTGCAGATCTTCTACCTCCAAAAGGGTTTCCCTTTTCCCTTCTATCATAGCCACCGTTTTCGTCTCTTGTATCGTTTAGCTTCCTTATAGCTCTTTCGTTCCTTTTCACCGGAACCCAGGTAGAACTCCCGCACATCCTCATTTTCCAAAAGCTCTTGAGCCTTTCCATCAAGAACGACACGCCCCATCTCAACCACATAACCGCGCGTGCCGATGTTGAGGGCTGCGTGGGCGTTCTGTTCCACGAGCACGATGGTGATTCCCGTTTCGTTGAGCCGCCGGATGATTTTGAAAAGTTCCTCGGTGATCAGGGGAGCCAGCCCCAGGGAAGGCTCATCCAGAAGCAAGAGCTTCGGCTTGGTCATAAGGGCCATGCCAATGGAGAGCATCTGTTGTTCCCCGCCCGAGGCATAGCCGGCCCTCATGCGTTTCAGGCCCCGGAGTACGGGAAAATAATCAAAGACCTCTTCCATATCGGCCTTCACCCGCTTGTCCCATCGGGAGAAAGAAGCGGCCCCCAGGTTCTCCTCAATGGTGAGGTACCAGAAGACCGGTCGATCCTCCATCACATAGGTCACGCCATATCGCTTCATGATATCGGTGGCATCGAGCCCTTTGATGGAGACTCCTTCCATCTTGATGTCTCCGTCGATGATATCCCCGTCATAAAAATCGATCATGCCGGACACAGAGCGCAGAAGGGTGGTCTTTCCTGCACCGTTGGCCCCGATGATAATCAGGATTTCCCCGTTGCTGACATCCAGGGAGATCCCGTTCAAAACGGATATCACATCGTGATACACGACCCGTAGGTTTTCAATGGCTAACATTCCTAAACCCTCTCGATCCGGACGGTCCCGAAAAGGCCGTAGGGCCGGATGAAAAGCACAATTAACAGCAGAATATAGGGAGCGACATCTTTGAAGCCGATCAGGCCCATGGGCTCTATGTAGGCCCCTGCAAGGGCCTCACACATACCAACAATGATCCCCCCAACCAGGGCCCCACCAATGCTGTCCATCCCTCCAATGAGCACTACAGGGAGAGCCCGAAGGCCCACGATTCCAGAAAGAGAGGAGAGGGCACCAAAGTTGGAGATCATGATCCCTGCAACGGCTATGGAGACTGAACTCATGGCCCAGATAATGAGCAGAATAAAGCGGGCGTTAATGCCAAATGCCATTGCCTTGGCCTGGTCTTCAGAGGTAGCCCGAATGGCCAGACCCCAGCGTGTCCGGAAAAGAAACACGATAATCAAACCAAATGTTGCTATGGATAGAATTCCTGCCCAGATCGGGTCTGATAGAAACAGGAAGTCTCGTATCTCCAACGTGATATCTGGCAGGTCCAGAAAGAACGAATAGCTGTGTGATCCGAAAATAAGTTGAACGGATGCCCTCAACAAAAAGGCCAATCCGAGGCTTACGATAGTCATTGAGATAGGAGATCGTCCCAGGAGGGGTTTAATGGTGAGTCGTTCCACGATGGCCCCCACGATCCCCGCGGCAACCAGTCCCAGGGGGAGGGCGATTAGGAAGCGAAGGATGGGACTGGCAATAAGAGAGGGAAGACTCAGACCGAAAAACAGGACATAAAAGATTATGGAACCGGCCACCAATCCAAAGAAAATGGCAAGAAGCAAGCGAAGATTCTGATCGAAAAACAGGATAAAAGACAGTAATAAGAAGATCAGGATCCCCAGGGGAAGGGCCTTATCCAAGGGAAGATTCTCATCAAAAAACAGGACATAAAAGAGGAAGGAGCCGATAACGAGAAACTCTCCGATGGCAAAGTTAAATGCCTCTGAGGCCTTGTATATTATAACGATACAAAGACCCAAAAGGGCATAAACCAAACCCACCAATACTCCAGATCCCAGGGTCTGAATAAGATCCATCATGATGACCTCACCACCTTCCCTTGAATAACAGACCAATCTATAAAAGTGATCCCACACGGAAATCCGCGTGGGATCCTGGTCAAAAGGTTCTTCCCTACCACTTGACCTCGTCTGTATTGATCCAGTCGGTGATGGGGTACACGCCCCCTGTGGGCACGGGTTTGCCTCCCACTTCAACCATTTTGACCTTGGCCTTAAAGATTTGCATCATTGGTATGGTATGGGACTTGTAGGAGAATGTCTTTCCGCCGAACATGCCTTTGTAGTCCCAGACCATATTGTCAAGAGCCTTTTTGACCCCGAGTCGGGTGAGTTCACCGGCATTGTCAGCCCTCGTAAAGACCTCCTGGATCAAAAGGGCATAGGTCAGTCCCTCCATGTAGAGGAACATGTCCTTGATCCCGCCCCCCTTTAGACCTTTCTTGTACTCTTCAGGCCGGTACTTTTTGGCAAAATCATGGGCAAGCTTCACCATGGCATTGTCCATGGGGGCCTTTGCCCTGGGGATGGGATCCGAAAAAGGCCTGGTGGCTACCCCCACGTATCCATCAAAGGCCTCTTGACAAACCAGGACCGGAAATCTTCCAGTGGTGTAGTGGGTTCCCATGAGCTGGGCCTTTTTGAGGATCTTTTTTGCGGTCTTGAAGAAAATAGCCGTGTGGCTGGTAGCCCCCGAATAACCATGGTAGACTATATACTGGGCCTTGGCCTTACGGAGGGTCATGCACTGGCTAGTGGCATCGGTTGCCGTGTAGGGATACTCGATCTCTGCAACCACATCAAAGCCCAGCTTCTTGGCATAGGCAATTCCCTCTGGAGTGCCATCCCTTCCCCAGGCAGTGGGGCTGTAAACAAAGCCGACCCTTGGCTTTCCCTTGGCTTTGTGATTCTCCTTTATCCACTTCATGAGGATCTTTATTTGATCGCCATAGGTGGCCCCCAGAGAATAGTAGTAAGGGTACTTTGAGGGACCTCCCCCTTCGCCGAAGATCTCTGTGGAGTACGAGCCATCCAGCCACGGGATCTTCTCTTCAACATTTACCTTCTTGATCAGAGGCTTCAGGCCCCCGGTAATGTACCCTGTAGCCATCAAGAACTCGTCCTCGCTGTGCTCTGCACAGTACCTGTTAAAGGTGGCCACCTCCACCGTGGGGTTGTAGCGAAAATCCTCCAGGTACCAGGTGATCTTCTTACCATTCACCCCACCTCCCTCGCTATTGACCCAGTTCATGCCATCGATATATCCCCATCCAAATTCAGGAAGGGTTCCCACCGGTCCACTCATGGGAAACTGGGAAAGGACCTTGATCTCCTTGGCTGAAACTGGACTATTTCCTAATAAAACCAGGGCCAGGATAAATGATAGAACGAAAATTCCTCTCTTTTTCATAACTCCACCTCCTCTTGGTGTATCAAAGTGTTAATTGCCTTCTGCACGGCCTTGGGCTCGCCCCCGAACTGTCCATGTTACAAAATATGGAAAATGCCCTAGCCCTTCTCTTTCTCACCTCCTTCAAGGGCATTTTGGGACTCAAAGAAGGCCGCACGACAAAACTCCTCCGCCGGGTCTCAACGACTGGTTGAGGATTCTGAAACACGGTATTCCACCTTTAGGGTACCTGGAAGGTAGTCTTTCCGAGGCATAGGAAGGAGATGTAGCAGAGCAGCAGGTGCGTGAGCGTGCGCGACTGATGAATTCTTGATGAACTCGCAATGGATACCCCCCGATCCCCATCGTCGCTTTAGCTTGAACTATAAAGAAACAGGTTTCCTTTGTCAACGGATTATTTTGAGAGCCAAGACTTGGGGCCAAGAAATTCTGAATCTACTCATCCTCATCCTCCTCTGGGAGGAACTTTTTGATAAAATCGGTATTGAAATCCCCTTCCCGGAAAAATGGGTCGTCCATGACCTTGAGATAAAGAGGTATGGTAGTCTTAAGAGGGCTTATTTTGAACTCTTCAAGGGCCCTTTTCATAATAAGGATGGCCCCTTCCCTTGTGATATCGTGAGATATGAGTTTGGCGATCAAGGAATCGTAGAATATCGGCAGTTCGTAGCCCTGGTACAGGTGGGTATCTAACCTGACACCAAACCCTCCTGGTGGATGATACTCCTCTATGACTCCAGGGGACGGCAGAAAGTTCCTATCTGGATCTTCAGCATTGATTCGACATTCTATGGCCCACCCCCTTTTTTTCAAATCCTCAAATGAATAGGTAAGTCTTTCACCGGATGAGAGTCTTATCTGCTCTTTGACCAGGTCCATTCCGGTTGTCAATTCTGTGACCGGATGCTCAACCTGGATCCGTGCATTGATCTCTATGAAATAGAAATTGTCATCCTTATCAACGAGAAACTCCACCGTGCCTGCATTAAAATAGTTGGCAGCCCTTGCAGCCGTAATGGCCGCATCTGCCATCATCTCCCTGAGTTCGGGCGTGAGCCTGGGAGATGGTGATTCTTCAATGAGTTTCTGGTATCGTCTCTGTATGGTGCACTCTCGCTCACCAAGGTGGACAACAGTGCCAAGTATATCAGCCAATACCTGGAATTCTATGTGCCGCGGCTCTGCGATATACTTCTCTATATATACCTCGTCATTGCCAAAGGCGGCACGGGCCTCCACTTTTGCCACGGAAAACTCCTCGAGAAGTATTTCTTCATCTTTGCAAACCCTGATTCCGCGGCCCCCACCCCCTCCCGATGCCTTGATCATTACAGGGTAGCCAATTTCATTACATGCCTCTATTGCTTCTTCAACCGTGCTGACCCCACCCCGGCTGCTTGGAATGACTGGTACACCTGCATCCTTTATGATCTTCTTGGCAGTAATCTTGTCACCTGCCAATCCTAAGTTTTGAGGGGTTGGGCCGATAAAGACAAAACCTTGGTCTTCACACACCTTGGCAAATTCCTCACTTTCAGCCAAATATCCATAACCCGGGTGTATAGCCTCAGCCCCTGTTTCTTTGGCTGCCTCTATAATGCTTAGTATATTTAAATAGCTTTTGGCACTGATTGGAGGGCCTATACATGCTTTTTCATCAGCCAACTTAAGATGTAACGAGGTGGCATCCGCTTCAGAGTACACCGCAACGCTCTTTATACCTAGCTCTTTACAGGTGCGAATAACCCTGAGTGCGATTTCGCCTCTATTAGCTATAAGTATCTTTGAGAACATCACCCAATAGACCCCATTTCTATCCCGCCTCTATAACAAACATGAGATCATCGTCCTTCAAGGGGGTCTCATTTTCGGCAGTAATCTCCAGTATCTTTCCATTAACCGGGGATTTAACCTTCTGGAAAACCTTCATGGTCTCCAAAAGAGCTAATACCTGCTTTTTCACTACCAAATCACCTACTTGGACGTAGGGGGGCTGATCCGGTGCTGGCTTCCTGTAGAATACGCCCGACATAGGCGCCCTCACCTCAATCCTCTTGGCCTGCTCAACTGCTTCACCCATCTTTCCCTCTTCCTCCTGGTAAAATATTAAACCTATTCCTTCCACGATACTTCATGTAAGACCACCACCGTTTCAGGCGATGTCTGAGGGCATGCTTATTAGGAAATCGCCATTGGGTGCCTGGAGTATACGTATAGTTTGATCCTCAGTCAAGCCTGTCTTCAACTCTGTCCTTTCCTGCTGCGTTTTGTTTTGGAAACAGGCCTGTCTCTTGAAAAAAGGGTATTGAAAACCATCGTCGTTTGTTCAATAATCTATAAGGCCACAAAGTTTGAACCTCCACAATCTTTTAGCTTCGATAGGGTTTTCCAGGTCGAGAAAGGGAGAAGNGAATGGATTTTATAAAGCTGTTCGAGCCCATCACGATCAATAATGTCGAGATAAATAACAGAATTGTGATGCCCTCCATGGGCCTTGCCTATACCGATGACTATTCTTTCAACGACAGGTACAAGGGCTTTTATCGGGAGAGGGCCAAAGGAGGAGTGGGCCTTATGACTATCGGGCCCGTCGCCATCGACGAGGTGGGTAGCGCCCGTTTCATCCCTGGGCTCTTCGACGATAACCAGGTTGAACCCTTCAAGGATTTCACGGACGAGCTCCACAGGGAAACAGAGGTCAGGTTGGGGACCCAGCTTCTACAGATGGGACGATACGCCTTCTCCCTCTTTACGGGAATTACGCCCATCGCCCCTTCAGCCATACCAAGCACGCTTACCCGGGAACGCCCCCGGGAGATGACGAAGGAGGATATTGAGGAAGCAAAGGAGGCGTTTGCCCAGGCAGCGAGGCGGGCCAGGGAGGCGGGGTTCGATTTTGTGGAGATCTTGGGCTGTACCGGCTATCTCATAAGCCAGTTCCTATCCCCTGTAACTAACAAACGTACCGACGAATACGGCGGCACTATAGAGAACAGGATGCGCTTCGGGCTTGAGGTGATCAGGAAGGTCAGGGAGAGGGTGGGAGACGACTTCGCCATAGGTATCAGGATCGCCGGGAACGACTTCATGGAAGGCGGACACACCAACATAGAGTCCTCTCTATTCGCCGCCGAGGCCGAGAAGGCAGGGGTCAACGCTATAAACGTAACCGGTGGGTGGCACGAGACCAATGTCCCTCAGCTTACCACCAACGTACCTCCCGGCGGCTTCATATACCTCGCCCGCGGCATCAAAGAAAAAGTGCACGTGCCTGTCTTCGCCTCCAATCGCCTGGGGGACCCTTATCTTGCCGAGAGGGCCTTAAGGTCCCGGGCTTGTGACATGATATGCTGGGGAAGGCCCCTCATAGCAGATCCAGAGCTCCCCAACAAGGTGAAGGAGGGAAGGTTCGACGAGATCATCCCCTGTGTAGCCTGCAATCAGGGGTGCTTCGACTCCATCTTCTCTGGCACTTCCGTATGCTGCGTTCTAAATCCGAGGGCAGGAAGGGAAAACGATTTCAGAGTCCAGAAGACCGAGAACAAAAAGGAGGTTATGGTGGCGGGCGGAGGCCCCGCAGGTATGGAATTCGCTCTCACAGCGGCCCAGAGGGGACACGATGTTACCCTCTATGAGAAGGAGGGCCGGCTTGGGGGTCAGGTAAATCTGGCCAAGGCCGTACCAGGAAAAAAAGAACTTCAAAAGATGATAGACAGCATGAAAAATCGCATGCAGCGTTGGGGTGTCAAGGTAAGGCTCAACATCTCCCTCACACCAGAAATGGTAAAGGAGAACAACCCAGATGTCCTGGTAGTGGCCTCAGGGGCAAAGCCTATGGAAATAGATGTCCCGGGCATCGAGAAACGTCATGTGGTAGGCGCCTGGGATGTCCTCCAGGAGAGAGTCTACAATATAGGAGAAAATGTGGTCATCATAGGTGGGAACGCCACTGGTTGCGAGACCGCCCTATTCATCGCTTCCATGGGTGCTCCAAACCCCGACACCTTCACATTCTTGATGTATCACAGCGCTGAAGACCCTACATCCGCCATAAANCTCCTCCACAGCTCCGGAAAAAGGATTACGGTCATTGATATGCTGGAACGGCTGGCCGAGAATGTTGGGCGCACCGCTCGGTGGTCCCTGATGAAGAGCCTGCGACTCATGGGTGTGGATCTCCGCCCCAGGACCAAGCTATTGGAGATCACAGACGATTCGGTCATTGTGGAAACCAGCGAGGGAAGGGAGTCCATCCAGGCCGATACGGTTATCATGGCTGTGGGCGCCGTATCCCTTGACGACCTTGCCGAGAAGGTTAAGGGGAACGGGATCAACGTTATCACCATCGGCGACGCAAAGGAGCCGAGGAAAACCACCGAGGCCGTAAAGGAGGGATTTGAAGAGGCTCTAAGGATTTAAGAATGGTAAAATAGAGAATAATTCCTAAAAGCCATAGAGGTAAGGAGAAAGATGAAATGGGAAAATGGATGGACGGCTATCTGGACAAGCTTGCCAAGGTTCGTCAGGAAAATCTTGAAGGGGGCGGGAAGGACCGCTCCGAGGTGCAACACCAGTTAGGCAAGCTTACTGCCAGGGAGAGGATCGACCGGCTGGCCGATGCCGGAACCTTTGAAGAAATAGGTTCCCTGGTCAGAGAGTTTCGCAGCACCTCGGAAGGGGAGGCAAAGCCGAGCCCGTCGGACGGGGTGGTCATGGGCCTGGCCAAGGTGAACGGACAGCCCCTCATGGTCTATTCACTGGACTTCACGGTCATGTCCGGCTCGATCGGGGACCAGGGGGCCTGGAAGATTGCCGAGCTAGTCCAGATGGCCGGACAGGAGCAAATGCCTATCATCGGCATGTTTGACTCGGCCGGATCCAGGATTAGCTTCAAGAATGGTCTCGTCGGACTGCACGGTATGGGCCGGCTGGTGAGGAATTACTGCCTTTATTCTGGCATCATTCCGCAGATAGCATTGCTTTTGGGGCCTTGCACCGGGCCTATCGCCCAAGTGCCGGTCCTGTCCGACTTCCTAATCATCAATCGGAAAACGGGGTTCTTATGGCTCGGAGGAGAGATAGAGTCGGATGACGCGGGGAGTGCCGAATTCCACATGGCCAAGAGCGGCCAGTGCGACCTGATCGCAGACAGCGACGAGGAGGCCATCGAGCTGGCCAAACAGCTGCTCGAATTCATACCGCAGAACTGCTGGGAGAAACCCACAATTGTCGAATCCACCGACGACCCAGAAAGAGGGGAAAAAGCCCTGCTCGATGTCATGCCTGACGACTCGAAGTTCACCTACGACATTCACGAGATCATCGAGCTGATTGTGGATAATGGCGAGTTCTTCGAATTGAAAGAGGACTTCGCCCCCAACATGGTAGTCGGCTTTGGCCGGTTTGACGGCATGGTTGCGGGCATTGCCGCCAGCAACCCAGAGGAACTCAGCGGCATCATGGAGCCGAACTCTTCCGATAAATACGACCGGTTCTTGATGTTTCTGGACGCATTCAATATTCCTTTGGTGACCATCTCCGACACCACGGCCTTCCCACCTGGGGACAAATGGGAACGCATGGGGGTCATCAGACACGGGGCCAAGAACCTGCATGGTTACTCACACCTTACCAACCCAAAAGTGACCGTAGTATTAAGACGCTCCTACGGCGGCTCAAACATCGTCATGGGCTGCAGCAAGATGGGGCCTGATTTCATCTACGGCTGGCCGACTGTGGAGTTCGCCCCTACCGGGCCGGAGTCAATCGTTCAGGCCGTCTTCCACAAAGAACTGGCCAAGGCCAAGGAAGAGGGCAAGCATGATGAGGTCTACAACTTTTTTCTGGGCATTCTCAAGGAACAGTTCAGCGTCATGACCCTTGGCAAGATATTCACTACCTGGTACACAGTACATGAAGTCATCGACCCCAGAGAAACCCGTTCCCGGATTGTCAAGGCCCTTCGCGCCACGAGGCATAAGCGTGAAGAGGTGCCTGAAAAGAAACGGTACATCAAGCCTGCTTAAAGCAAATGAACAGGAGGGTATTGTAAGAATGGGCAAGAAAATGCAAGAGGCCATTAAAAGATACTATGAAATCCAGGAGAAAAACCTGATTGGTGGAGGGGAAAAGCATATAGAAAGACAGCACAGCCGGGGTAAGCTGACTGCACGGGAAAGGATTGAGATTCTGATCGACCAAGGGACTTTTAATGAGTTGGGTTCCTGCGTGGGCACCACGAGCAGGCGCATTGATGGCCGTATACCCGAGGCCCCTTGCGACGGTGCAATAGTTGGCACGGGCCGGGTCAACGATCGCTTGATCATGGTCTATGCCAGCGACTTCACGGTTCTGGGGGGATCTGTCGCGTGCCAGCATGTCGTCAAATATGCGAGGTCCATAGAGATGGCCGCGATGTGGGGTATCCCCATGGTCAACCTCCTGGACTCCTCAGGTGGCCGTCTCGGGTATCAGGACGTGCCATTTGCCGGTCTGGATTGGCAGTTCCGGCTTGAGTCCCTGTATTCAGGCGTCATTCCCCAGATCACCGTCCTCTTGGGACCCTGCATCGCCGGTGGTGCGTACATCCCAACCCTAACCGACTTCCTGTTGATGAGCCGTGTTTCGGCCAATATGTGGCTCGGCGGCCCGCGCCAGACTCAGGCAGCCACTTCGGAAAAGATCGACCGCAACATTGGCGGCGCAGACTACCATATGGAGCTCAGCGGGAGCTGCGACGTGGTAGGTGACAACGACGAAGAGACCATCAACAAATGCCGCGAGCTCCTTCGCTACCTGCCCCAGAACTTCAAGGAAAAGCCGCCTGAATGGGAGCGGACCGACAACCCAGCCCGGGAAATCGAGACCCTGATCGACCTTGTTCCTGATGAATTCGATCAGATCTACGACATGCACGACGTCATTAAAGAGCTGGTCGACAACCAAGAGTACTTTGAGATCAAGGACGAGTACGCCAAAAACCTGATTGCCTGTTTCTGCCGGTTTAACGGCCAGGTCGTTGGCCTGGTGGCCAACAACCCCCGTTACCCGGGCAGTATTCTGGAGGTGAACTCTTGCGACAAGTACAGCCGCTTTCTGCAGGTCCTTGACGCATACAATATCCCACTGGTAAACCTGGTGGACACGCCCCCTGTAGTGCCGGGCGAGGCAGAAGAAGCCAGAGGTCTTATCAGACATGTCGGCAAGGTAGCTGACGTTTACGCCACCACTACTGTGCCTAAGATAAGCATTGTCCTGCGCGAGGCATATGCCGATGCCGGGAGCATGATCATGGGCGGCCTCAAGAGTATGGGTGCGGACCTGATCTATGCCTGGCCTATCGCCCGATTCGCAGTGGAGGCCTCTCAGCTAGACTACCGGCAGGTTTACGGGAAGGGCATCGAGAAAGACGCCTACGAATCCTATCTGAGTCGGTCACGGGAAAAGGTGGATGTTTTTGAGGTGGCCAGAAGCTGGAGTGCGCAGGTGGTGGATGAAATCATTGAACCGAAGGACACGAGAAAAAAGATCATCGAGGCCTTGCAGATTACCAAGGGCAAGCGGGAAAAACTACCGCCGAGGGCAAAGGGGCACGGGACGTCATCCACCTAACGTAATATATCGAAATTCTACAACTTATTGAAATTAACATGGTTTTTTGAGGCTGTTGCGTATTGCCTCGCTGAGCCAAGCGAACTAGGTTTCATCACAGGAAACTCCTGGAATTTGCCACGATCTTTTACGTCAAAATGCGCTTTGCGATGACCTCCTTCATAATCTCCTGGGTCCCACCCCCGATAGAGAGGATTCGGTTATCCCGGCAAAGTCTCTCCACCAGGTATTCGCGCATGTAACCAAATCTACCATGAATCTGGGCTGCATCGTAGGTGACCTTGTCACTCACCATGCAGGAAAAGTTTTTGGCCATAGAAATTTCCTTGACCTGGTTCTGTCCGGCGTCTATTTTAGCTGCCACCCGATACACAAATTCGCGGCTAGCCTCCACCAAGGTGGCCATGTCAGCCAGCTTGTGCCGGGTGACTTGATAATCGGGATGAGGTCGGCCGAATGCCACCCTTTCCCGCACATATTTCAATGACTCTTCCAGGGCCAGTTGGGCGGTCATGTTGGCCATGATGGAAAGCGCTAGCCGCTCACTTTGAAAGTTTTCCATGATCCCGTAAAAGCCTTGGCCCTCTTTCCCCAGAAGGTTTTCAACAGGTACCCGGCATTCATCCAAGAATATCTGGGCCGTATCCGAAGTCAGCCATCCCATTTTTTCGAGCTTTTCAGATGTAGAATACCCTGGCGTGTCCGAATCTATGACCAGCAAACTGATTCCTCCAAATCCTTCTCCGCCTGTTCTCACAGCACAGGTCAACTGGTTTGCCCTGAAACCGCTGGTGATGAACATCTTGCTTCCGTTAACCACATAATGGCCCCCCCGCTGGGTGGCTGTGGTGCGGATATGCGCCACATCGGACCCACCGCTTGGTTCGGTAATGCCGAGGGCGGCGATCTTATCCCCTTTAAGGACAGGCGGAACAAAGCGTGATTTCTGCTCCTCTGTTCCCATAGACAAAATGGGAGGAATACTAATATCCAAGGACCCGAGTCCTGCCACCACGCCAGCGGAACCGCATCGCATCAGTTCCTCGCTACAAGCTATCTTCACAAACACGTCCCCCCCGGAACCGCCATAGGCCTCAGGATAACCAATGCCGAGAATACCCGTTTCTCCTGCCTTGAGGTAAAGCTCCTTAGGGAACTCTCCCTTTTCCTCCCATTCACCCACAAAAGGCTTAATCTCACGTTCAACAAATTCCCGGACCATCTGGCGGACCCGGTTGTGCGTTTCGCCAAAGTATTCCTGAAAGAAGCTCATATGCCCCTACCCCTGGGATATAGATTCAATTTCCAACTAACAACTGGCAATTGATAATTATTTTTCTGGAGGTGGTATAACCACCGCCTCTCCATCTGCAACGGTTTCTCCCCGCTGGTTTGTCCAGACCAGTGCCATCCTCACCCATCTCTTGTCTTCAATCTTTTCTGCCACCCTGGCCTTGGCAGTGATGGTATCCCCGAAAAAGGTCGGGGCCTTGAAGCGGCAGGTATTCTCCACGGCTATCGTCCCCAGCCCTGGTAGTTTCGTACCCAGAACCGGAGCAATCAGGCATTGGGGAAGGGCGCCATGGGCAATCCTGGTTTTAAAAGGAGTTTGCCTGGCATACTCCTCGTTCACGTGGAGAGGGTTGAAATCCCCGCTGATACCGGCGAAAAGATAGACATCCGTTTCAGTGATCGTCTTGGAAAAACTGGCCTCGTCACCGATTTGTAACTGATCGTAACTTTTTCCCAGTTCAAAATGCATGACATCTCCTGTTTTGAATGGCTCATAAGTGATAGCTCATAGGGCATAGATCAACTGGTTATCAGCTATTCTATCTGTGTTTTAGCCCCAACCGCTCCCTACATTCCTCTATCGTGGCCACCTCCCGGCCCTGGTCCCGGACCATCCTTGCAGCCTTTTCCACCAGCTCACCGTTGGACTTGGCCATGACATTGGGGGAGACATAGAAATTATCCTCGAGACCGACCCGGACATTTCCTCCCAGCGCAATGGCTGCCGCCACCATGCGCCATTGATCATGGCTGACACCGATCACCTCCCAGTCGCTATTGGGAGGAAGCAAGCGCACTTGATGGGCCAGATTATCAGCCGTAGGAGGCATCCCGCCAAGCACACCCATTATCAGACTGAACTGATAGGGAGGCTCCAGCAAACCCATGTGTATCAAGGGAAAACAGTTTCCAATGTGTCCCGAATCAAAGCACTCCATCTCTGGCTTGACCCCACTTTCCTTCATTGCGGAGACCAACGGGGTGATCTCGGAAAAGGGGTTGGCAAACACGAAATCAAAGACGAAAGATCTTCTTTTCGGATGATATTTGGCGTAGTTCATGGAACCCATGTTCAGGGCAGCAATGGCCGGCTGAATTTCTTTGACTGGGGCAATCTTTTTCTCCACCGGAATACCCACAGCACCAGTGGAAAAATTGATGATCACCGGGCAGGCGGCGGTAACGGCCTCATAGATGTTTCTGTAGTCCTCAACCTCATAGCTAGGGGAACCATCAGGCTTCCGTGCATGGATGTGAACCACGTCTGCTCCGGCTTCATAGGCCCGTTTGGCCTCGGCTGCATACTCCTCCGGCTTGTAAGGTATAGCCGAGCACTGATCTCTGTTAGCGACCACGCCGGAAAGGGCACATGTAATCATGCACGAGCGCTCATAGTTATGATTTTCAGTGATCCAGAATGATGTCATATTCTCTCCTCTCGCCCCTACTTCCCCTTAAACTTGGGTTCCCTTTTCTCTATGAAGGCCGTCATGCCCTCCTTGGCATCCTCGGTAGAGATGGCCCGACCCAGGGCCTCACACAGATAATCGACCGCCTCTTCAAAGCTCATATCGCTCATGGCGCGAAATGCCTCTTTGCCGATTCGGATTCCGATCGGGCTCTTGGAACTCAGAAGTTTCAAGGTCTTCTGAACCTCCTCGTCCAGGCGCTCGGGCTCGACAGCACTGGTGATGAGACCAATATTTTCCGCCTCAGGGGCGGGAATTCTGCGACCCGTGAGGACCATGTCTGTAAACTTTTTCCTGTTCACGTTTCGACAGAGCAGAGCCCCTACCATCATGGGGAAAATCCCCACATTGACTTCCGGGGTGCAAAAAAATACGTCGTTTCGGGCAATAACAATATCACAGGACAGCATCAGGCCTATACCACCGGCAAGGCATGGCCCGTTGACCCGAGCAATCAAAGGCTTCCCGAATCGCGCCATCTTTTTAAGGAGTTGGGCATAGTTCCTGGCTCCGGACAATGGATCCCCCGGTTTCTTATCCAACGTGGTGGCCAGATCGGCGCCGGAGCAAAAGGCCTTTTCCCCTGCCCCTGTGATGCACACGGCGCGCACCTCTTCATCCTGGTCAGCCCTGTCCAGATACTCCAGGAAGGCGTTAATCATCTCCTGGCTGATGGCGTTCCTCTTGGACTCGCGGTTGATGGTCAGGAAGGCCGCGCGGTCCTTCATCTCATAAAGAAGATCCTCACTCATTCTCCGGTACCTACACTTCGATCTCCACCGGTATATCCCCAGGGGCCATCTTTGTCTATCCAGGTGTCTATTTTTTTGCCCTGCCGTTTAAGGGTGCCACGAGAATCGTTTGTAATTCTGCCATCAAACCGGCGTAAAATATTTTATCTCTTATGAACCCCGTCTGCTCTTTGGTGAACGAAAGATCCATGGCCTCCCCTTGTGCAAAGGTCACCCTATCAAACCGCCAGTGTCAAACCCTCCCTCGCCCAAAAGATATCCATGTTCTTATACACGGAATGGTATTTGGATCTGTTTCTCATCCATAGTTCATCCAGGAAGGTATCTGAGTGTTGGGGGTCGTGGTGAAAGATGGCGAGCTGTTTGACCTGGGCCTGGTAGGCGACATCGACAATGAGCTCAATAGAGCTATGTCCCCAACCTGCCTTGCGTTCGTACTCATGCGCGGTGTACTGGCCGTCGGCAATCAGGAGGTCTGCATGGGAGATGAAGTCAAGGTAGTCCTGGGCCAGGGCCTTATGCTCCTGACTGCTGCGCCCAGCGTGGAAGATGTGGTTGAGCTCCACATCGGTTGCATAGATGATGGTCGTGCCATTGGCACGCAACCGATACCGCACCGAGCCTCCAGGGTGGTAGACCTGCTCCTGCCAGTCAACCGCGAAGGCTCCCACCTGGAGAGGCCCCTTGGCTATCTCCTGGATCCTGATATCAGCTGAAAAAGATGACATCCCCACAGGAAAGTACTCAAGGTCCATGAAGCCCTTCAAGACAGAGGCGAGAAAGTGCCCTTTGCGGGGGCTTCCGTAGATGGTCAGGGTGGTGTCTTTGAGATAGGCAGGCTGAAAGAAGGGCAGCCCCTGGATATGGTCCCAGTGGGTATGGCTTAAAAACAGGTGCACTGACAGAGCCTTTCCTGTCTCGTGGGCCTTCTCTGCGAGCTCGATGCCCAGATTTCTGATACCGGTGCCGGCATCCAGGATGAGGTGGGTGTCCTGGGAGGCGACCGTCACACAGGGGGTGTTTCCCCCGTATTTCTCTGTAATGCGGCCTGGGGTCGCAATGGAGCCACGGGTTCCCCAGAAGGTGACGAGCGCTTCAGCTTCACTGGCAGGTGTCATGTCTTCTCGAGGGCCTTTTCTTCACTAAAGAGGATCTTCACGCCACCAATATCGATCTGATCGTTGTTTCGCAGCACACACTTGACAATCTTGATGCCATTGACATAGGTGCCATTGGTGCTGCCCAGATCCTCAAGGTGGTACTCTTCGTTGCGGAAGAGCACCCGTGCGTGTATTCTGGAGACCTTGGTGGGGGAGAGTTGAATCTCACATTCAGGTACCCTGCCGATGGAGAGTTGTCCCTGTCCCAATTCAATGACCTTGCGCTTTCCCCCAAAGCCAATGATCTCCAGGCAGGCACGCTGCTTGATGGGCAGCTCCCCGATGAATGCCTTTCGGGATAGCTCAGTGGTGGTGGCGTGTCCAAATGCCTTATGGGCCTTGTCTCTGCGTATGGTTTTCTCGCTGTTTTTGGTCATCTTGCGTCAGCCATTCATGGGGCTGTGAGGACGTTATAGTCTTTATAGGGTAGCTTTTTAAACTGGCTAAGTTGAATCTTGAGTATAGTGTCATTGTGGGTTTTAGTCAATCGCAAAAAAGCCCGAGGGTTCATTTCTTAAAACCGGGAGATACCAGATATTAAAGGCGGTTCCAGCACCAACAAGGTCATGATTTGCTTGCCATAATCTGCAATTATGGGTTTTTGGGATCAAATCTTTTGCGTCACAATGTTGACTTAATCTTCTATACGGGATAAATTTGGGTGGGGGAATTGTTGCCTGGTTTGCTGGTTTTTATGGGATGGGCACGCACCCTTATCTCTGACTCGATTTCTACCAAACTTTCGTTCACTTCAGGCTTTAAGTACCTTAGGCACTTGCAATGCGATTTATAGCCGACTTTCATATTCATTCTCATTATTCCATTGCTACGAGTAGCAGTCTTACCCCGGAAAACCTGGATCTTTGGGCACGCCGTAAGGGAATCCAACTTATTGGAACAGGTGATGTGTTTCATCCAGGCTGGTATGAGGATCTGAAAGGGAGTCTGGTGCCCGCAGAGGATGGCCTATTTAGACTCAAAGATGAATATCGCATTAAAAAAGACGACCTCCTGCCTTCAGGTCCACAACCAGTCAGGTTTATTCTTTCCGGAGAGATAAGCAGCATCTATAAGAAAAAGGGCAAGGTCAGAAAGGTCCATAACCTTATCTTGTCTTCGTCTTTTGATGCAATAAAAAAGATACAGGGCAAGTTGGAGAAGGTAGGGAACATCAGGTCTGATGGAAGGCCTATACTTGGGATCGCCTCAAGGGATCTGTTAGAGATAGCCTTGGAGGCAGGCAGTGACACCGTTCTTATTCCTGCCCATATTTGGACTCCGTGGTTTTCTGTGCTTGGTGCCAAATCTGGGTATGATACCATTGAAGAATGTTTTGATGATCTTAGCCCTCAGATCTTTGCAGTGGAGACCGGGCTGTCATCTGATCCACCTATGAACTGGCTCTGTTCATTCTTGGACAGATATACCCTCATCTCCAACTCCGACGCCCACTCGCCGGAAAGACTGGGAAGGGAGGCAAATCTCTTTGACGCAGATCTTTCTTACTCAAGTATAATTGCCGCGATGAAAGGAGACAGCATACATAAGTTCCTAGGTACGATAGAGTTCTTTCCCCAGGAAGGGAAGTATCATTTGGACGGTCACAGGAAGTGCGGCATTCGCTGGACACCCCAGGAAACGGCAGAACACAGGGGAATCTGCCCTGTATGTGGGAGGAAAGTAACGGTAGGGGTGTTGAATAGGGTTATACAGCTTGCCGATAGGCGAGACCCGGGCTTAAGATCCAGTAAACACCTGTTTTATTCTCTCACCCCATTAAAAAATCTTATCGCGGAGATCAAGGGTGTTGGTGCAAACAGCAAAGAGGTGCATGAACACTACGAGTATCTTCTGAAAAAGGGAGGGGCAGAGTTCTCTGTGCTCCTTGAACTTTCCTTTGAACAGATCAAGGAGATTGGGGATGAGATATTGGTAGAAGGTATCAGAAGACTCAGGAATAGGGAGGTTTTTATTGAGGAGGGATATGATGGGAAGTTTGGCCAGATAAAGGTATTCACCCCAGGGGAGATTCACTCGCTCTCATCGCAGACATCCTTTTTTGACCAGTCATACAAAAGGCCAGCCAGGAGGAGTTCAGGCGTAGAAGATCTGCATAGAGAAATCTATGAAAAAAGCGCAGGGGGTGTCCCAAAGGAAAGGGAAGGGCGATTTGATAAGGCTCCGTATGGGCTTACCATGAATCCCATACAAGAAGAGGCAGTCAATCACTACAAAGGTCCTTGCCTGATCCTGGCAGGTCCAGGTACGGGAAAGACACTGACCTTGACAATGAGGGTGACAAGGCTTGTCAACTATTGGGGGGT
>JGI2171J19970_10000588_pt1 | contig 19722 bp, 30 predicted proteins | sample DeeMarSWOR324_28_FD_19970 | JGI IMG/M metagenome (IMG submission 19970) | reverse complement strand
ACATATGTGAAAAGTGTGGGTATGAGATCTTCAGGCACCGCATGAGAAAGTGCTTGTAATGAATTAATTAAAACCTGATACAATATTAATTCCCATCTCAGACTTGAAATGAAGGTTCAACCCTTCAAGAATCCCCAATTGGTGGACAATCTGCCATTCAGAAACACTAAAGAACCTGTAACACACATCAGCGTAGTACTGCTTGAGAATATACCTATTACTTTACTATCCCTTGAGAATGATTGACACGAACCGAATGGAGTTGGGTCCCTTTTTAATCTTTGCACACCAGAATATACACTCTCTTTCCAAGATACTCTTTTGGACAGTCCACTTTTGCTCCTGTTCCAAATTTTGTCACTCGCTTCTCAATGATGGTTGTCACTTCATCTTCTAATGTGAGCTTCCCACTCTCCAGCTTAACCTTTCTCATATCCTACAATATATATTAATATATATAAGTTTTTCGGTTAAAAGAAGTTGTCAAGTTCGGTCAATAGAATTTCTCTGAGGTTATAGATTGTCTTTTTGTTGATATACACATAATAAAGACAGATTAACTAAATGTTACACGTGTAACAACATCACCTCGGAGGGTTGACAGTCCTGTAACACAAAAACTGTTGGTGACGATCATTTCCATATTCTGTTAATTAATGATTTTTGCTCTTCTCTTAGCTCGAAATAGTCGCACTGGATATGGTTCTCCAGGTAATAGGCGTCGTGTACCTCACAATACTTCACATTGTCTCTTGTGTATAACGATTCTTTATCGACGAAGTGGATACATTCTCCACATCTGTGGGGCATACTCTGTAGAGGGAAGATTTCTATTTAAAGATTGCCCTTTTCCCACGTACGTACCATTTTGCTCTGTGTAACATGGTGCCCAAACGCTGTCCAGATTGTCAGATTTACAAAGTTAAGGAATTTTTAATCTCTCTTAATATCGAAAATGATAAAAATAGTCAACAAACAAAAAAAATGTTACACGTGTAACAAAAGTGAGACAATCAGAAATGGATAGTTTTCTTACAGTGCTGTACACCATGAAAGGTGAGCCGGGCACGCCAAGAAAATTATGTCCCTAAGGTCCGTGTTTAGATGACGTACCCGACGCATGCCTTAGATATTTATACATAAAAAGCTTTGCCTTGGTGAAATTTGCGGAAAATGAAGCTAACGTTAATTGGGGTTGGTATCTTATAGAGGGGGTGGTAAACCAGGTGAGACATAAGAGGAACTGGTATGTGATGGGAGGATGTGTGCTGTTACTATTCTGATGCTGTTGAGTTTAATTGATGGGTTGTGATCAGAGTACCTCCTGCTGAAAAATCTGGTAAAATCTGATATATACCCTGATCAACTGCTGAGAATGTGGCCCTCCTGCTGCTTTACAATAGATATACGTGAATACTGATTTAAAAAAAAATCTGTAAACCCGAAACCTTTATAAAGAGGAGCCCCTGTAAATGCATAGACGGCTCGCTTCTATGCGAAAATTCGGCGTTGAAAAGTGCATTGAGTTATTGGGATGAAGATCATTCCAATTTATGAAGATCATACCACCTGTTGGAGGTTATTCGTATGCCCAATTTGAGGTTCCATAGACCACGAAGAGGCTCCCTTGGCTACTCTCCCAGAAAACGAGCACAAAAAATGGTGCCAAGGGTTACAGCCTGGAGACCAATAGAAGAGACCAAATTGCTAGATTACCCTGGGTACAAAGCGGGAATGACTCATGCGTATAAAATTGATGATCGCCCCCATGCATTGAGTAGAGGAAAGGAGGTTTTAGTCCCAGCTACTGTTATTGAAACTCCTCCTGTGTATATATTTGGTGTCAGAGGATACAGGAGAACACCCCACGGGCTTGAAGCTATAGGCGAAATTTGGGGCGATGCACCTTCTCACCTGGAGAAAAAGTTGGTTCTATCCAAAAAAAAGAAAAAGAAAAAGAAGAAAAAAGTAGATTTATCTGGTGCTGATGAGATCAGGCTGTTAGTATGTACACAGCCCCATCTGATCAAGTTGAAGAAGAAGTGCGAAATCATGGAATGCGGTGTGGGCGGCAAGGATGTTCAGTCCAAATTAGAGTTTGCTCTGAACGTATTGGGGAAGGAAATTACAATCACTGACGTATTTGAGGAAGGTGACGTCATCGATGTCATATCAGTGTCAAAGGGAAAGGGCACCCAGGGAGTGATCAAAAGATGGGGTGTAAAAATTCAAAATCGGAAAACAAACGATGCACAAAGGCATGTGGGCAGCATAGGTCCCTGGAAACCCCACAAGACCATGTGGAGGGTACCCTTTTCAGGCCAGATGGGGAATCACTCCAGGACGCTGCTGAACAAGAGGTTGTTAAAGATCGATTCTGCTGATAACGAGGATATCACTCCCAATGGTGGGTTTTTAAACTACGGCGTGTTGCGATCATCGTATGTTTTGATAAAGGGAAGCGTTGCAGGACCTACAAAGAGGTTAGTGAGAATGCGTCATGCGATACGGCCTCCACGGCATCTCCCTCCTGGAAAACCGGTGATCACCCACGTGTCTGTATCAAGTAAACAGGGTGTCTAAATGAAAGCGCACGTGTATTCTCTGGAAGGTGAAATCCAAGAAGAGATTGAATTACCTTCTGTATTTGAGACAGAATACCGGCCAGACATCATCAAGAGAGCTGTTCTCTCCTGTATTAGTCAGAGAATTCAAAAGAGAGGTACCAAAAAGGATGCAGGGAAGAGGCACGTGGTCCACTACTTGGGCACGAACAGAGGAATTTCCCGAACGCCCAGGATGGCATCTGCAGGAAGGAGAGCAGCATTCGTTCCTCAGGCAGTGGGAGGAAGAAGAGCCCATCCCCCCAAGGTGGAAAAGGTGTATGCAGAGAAAATTAATAAGAAAGAGAAACAGTTAGCAATTCGTTCTGCTATTGCTATGTCTGCAAACCAGGAGATTGTCAAAGCGCGAGGTCACCGCATTGAAGAGGTGAAAGAGATTCCTTTGATCGTTGAAGATTCTATTGAAGAGTTAGAGAAAACGCAGGAGGTCAGAGATGTTTTCTTAAACCTAGGTGCGTGGAGCGATTGTGAGAGAGCCCGCAAAAGGAAGATCAGGTCAGGGAAGGGAAAGATGCGGGGAAGGAAGTACAAGAAGAAAAAGGGACCTTTACTGGTGGTGACCACATCAGCAAAGAGTGCGCGAAACCTTCCCGGCGTGGATGTGGTTACTGTTGAGAATTTGGGCCCTGAACATCTGGCTCCAGGGACGCATCCGGGGCGGTTTGTCATCTGGACCAAGTCAGCAGTGAAAGCGCTGGAGGGAGTACCATGACACGAGATCCGTACAGTATTGTAAAGCACCCGTTAATTACTGAACAGACAGTAGCGTTAATGGATCAGAACAATGTATTAGTGTTTATTGTTGACAGGAAGGCTTCCAAAAAGGAGATCATGAAAGCTGTAGAAGAGCTGTATGAAGTAGAATTGTTATCGATTAACACACTGATTTTGCCTGACGGCAGAAAGAAAGCGTATGTAAAACTGAGAGAAGAGTATCTGGCTGATGAAGTGGCCACCAAGATAGGAGTGTTCTAGGTGATTGAATGGGAAAACGATTGAGACAGCAAGCGAGAGGGAAGGGAACACCCACGTACAGGGCACCCTCCCATAGGTATAAGTATACGGTAAAGTATCCGGTGCAGCCTGCAGAGGGAGTGGTGAAACAGTTAATCAACGATCCTGCCCACACAGCAGTGGTGGCAGAAGTGGTGTACAAAGATGGAAAGAAAGGATATCTTTTGGCTTCAGAGGGTCTGCGGGTAAACCAGAAAATACGTGTGGGTGGTGATGAGGTAGCTTTAGGAAATGTACTCCCCCTGGGGAAGATTCCTGAAGGAACGTTCATCTACAACATCGAGAAGCAGCCGTACGATGGTGGTAAACTGGTGCGCTCTTCAGGTACGTATGCTACTGTTATTTCCCACGAGGGAGGACAAACAGTGGTACAGCTGCCTTCAAAACAGATGAAAACTGTCATCTCCACTGCCAGAGCTACCATAGGAGTGGCATCTGGTGGAGGAAGAACAGATAAGCCCATGTTGAAATCGGGAAAGAAGTTCCACGCCCTGCAGAGTAAGGCTAAATCACACATCAGGGTGTCTGGAGTGAGCATGAATGCAGTGGACCACCCCTTTGGTGGTGGACAGCACGATATCAAGGGGAGACCTACCACTGTTTCCAAGAATGCTCCTCCGGGAAGGAAAGTTGGATTGATAAAAGCAAAGAGAACAGGGAGGAAGTAGTATGGCAAAAAAGGAATTCATGTACAGAGGCACGGGAATGGAAGACCTGCAGAAGATGCCCATGGACAAGTTTATCTCGTTGCTGCCTTCACGGCAGAGAAAAACGTTGAAGAAGGGACTTCCTCCTGAAAAGAGGAAACTATTGGTGCGGTTGAGAAAGGCAAAGGGAGCGCTGCAAAAGGGAGAGAACGTCATTGTAAAGACTCACTGCAGGGATATGGTTGTTCTGCCGGAAATGGTAGGATTGACAGTGGGGATATACAATGGCAGAGAATTTAACATCGTGGAGCTTGCGTCAGAGATGGTGGGACACTTCCTGGGCGAGTTTGCGTTAACTCGTAGGCGGGTTAAGCATTCAGCGCCAGGAATTGGTGCTACCAAGTCTTCAATGTACGTGCCATTGAAATAGGTGAAACTATGGGATATTCACGGATTATAGACGAAAAGGAGGAACCAAGAACTGCCAAGGTCTTTGGGAAGAACTTGAGGATTTCCCCCAAGCATTCGGTAGAGATATCTAGGGCCATTAAGGGAATGAAAGTTGAAGATGCGAAAGCCTTTTTGCTCCGGGTGCAGGAGAAGAAAGAAGCTGTACCCTTCAGGAAGCACAAGAAGAAGGTGGGCCACAAACGGTTATTCAAGTGGTATGCAGGACGATACCCGGTGAAGGCATCCAAACGGTTTTACCAATTACTGGAAGAGGTAGAATCCAACGCAGAATACAAAGGGTTAGATACGGAGCGGTTGAGGATCATACACGTGTCTGCCTACAAGGGGAGAACCTTTCCAGGGTACATCCCTCGGGCGTACGGTAGAGCATCACCGTACAACCATGAAACCACCAACGTGGAATTAATTGTAAGAGAGGTGGGCTGATGGCTATCGAGAGACGGTTCATTGAAGAAAACGTGAAAAATGCTACTCTGGATGAATATCTGGCCTCAACACTGCAGAGAGCAGGGTACGGCGGCATGGATTTGAAGAGAAGTCCCTTAGGTACGCGAATTATTGTGAAGATTGAACGACCTGGGCTGGTCATTGGCAGAAAGGGAAGAAGTATTAAACGATTGACAGAACAGGTGGAATCCCAGTTTGGCATGGAAAATCCACAGATCGAAGTGGAAGAGATTGAAAAACCTGAGTTAAATGCGAATGTGATGGCTTCCAAGTTGGCAGACTCTCTGGAAAAGGGAGTGAACTTCAGAAGAGCTGCCTACGGTGCGTTACGGCGCATGATGGAAGCGGGGGCCAGAGGCGTTGAAATTGTCATATCTGGAAAGATCACAGGAGGAAGGTCCAGATCTCTTCGGTTTGCCAATGGATACCTCAAAAAATGTGGGGCTCCTGCCATAGAACAGGTGGACACTGGATACGCTATCGCCAAGAGGAAGATGGGAGTATTCGGAGTCAACGTGAAGATCATGCCCCCTGATGCAGTGTTACCCGACGAGATCGAATTCATCGAGGCTGAATCGGAAGAAGGAGGAGGAGAGTAAGTGGCAATTTTGAGATCAGAAGACATACGGGACATGACGCTGGAAGAAATGAAAGAAAAACGGGGGGAGCTGCGGGCAGAGTATTCCAAAGAGCAGGCCTTACTCGCTACTGGTACTGCTCCTGAAAACCCGGGGAGAATAAAGGCGTTAAGACGCACTATAGCTCGTTTGAATACTATAATCCACGAAAGGGAGGAAGAAGAAGAGGTTGAAAAATGAGTGAGATATGTTCGGTCTGCGGTTTGCCAAAAGAGCTCTGTGTGTGTGAAGAGATTGCTATGAAAGAACAGCAAATTCGAATATACACTACCAGGAGGCGGTTTGGCAAGCTCATGACCATAATAGAAGGGATTAACCGTAAAGACATCGACCTCAAAGATCTGGCTGGTCAGTTGAAGACCAAGTGCGCCTGCGGAGGGACAGTGAAGGGCGGCAGAATTGAACTACAGGGAGATCAGAAGCGGAGGGCTAGTGACATCCTGGTTAAAATGGGATACAGCGAAAACATGATCGATGTGAAATGACGTACCGGAACTGTATCATCGGAAAGCAGATAGAAGTGGTACACAGCACCAATTGGTGTGACCTCCATAGTAAGGGAAAAGTGGTGGACGAAACGCGAAACATGATGCAGACAGAAAATGAGAATGGAGAGCTGAAATGGCTCATCAAGAAAAATGTGATTGTCCTCCTGAACGGACAAAAAATCGATGGAAAGGAGTTGGTAGGACGACCTGAAGACAGAATAAAAAGGTGATCAAATGGCAAAGAAGAAATGCACTGATAGAAACTGCCCCATACATGGGACCCTGCCCACCCGTGGAAGGGTACTGGAAGGAGTAGTGGTATCTGATAAGATGCACTCCACTGTGGTGGTACGCAGGGATTATGTGAGATACGTTCCCAAGTATGAACGGTACAAGAAAGCCAGTTCTCAGATTCCTGCTCACAATCCTGAATGCATTGCAGCCAAGGTGGGAGACCACGTCAGAATAGCTGAATGCAGACCATTATCCAAGACGAAGAACTTCGTGGTTACAGAGGTGTTGTAATGGGAAAGAAAGGAGCTGGAGCTACCAGAGGAAGATCACTGGCGAGGCCTACCCGGGCGTTAACCACTGGTTCCCGGCTGGTGTGCACAGATAATACAGGTGCAAAAGAACTGGAGATTATCTCAGTGCTGGAGTACAAGGGTGTGCGCAGAAGGTATCCCAAGGCAGGAGTGGGTGACATGATAGTGGCTTCCGTAAAAAAGGGAAGGCCAGACATCCGAAAGAAGGTGGTGAATGCGGTTATTGTCAGGCAGAAAAAGGAATACAGACGCGTATCAGGAATACGCATCAAATTTGAAGATAATGCAGCTGTGATAACGGGGTTAGATGGTGTTCCCAAAGGGACTGAAATCCGAGGCCCCGTGGCCAAGGAAGCCATTGAGAAATGGGTCAGGCTCTCCAGTGCTGCAAAGATTGTGGTGTAGAACATGAATACGAACATGAAAGAGAAAGCAAAAAAGAAAAAGAAAAGCAAGGTAAAACCGAAGTGGAAAACCAAGTCAAAGCAGCCCCGAAAACAGAGAAAGTTACTGTACGCTGCCCCACTGCACAGGAGACAGAAGAAGATGACTGCTCCTTTATCAGAAGAGCTTCAGGACAAGTATGGAATCAAGCGCATGCCAGTGAAAACCAAGGACAAGGTCTTAGTCTTGCGCGGAGATTTCGCGTATGCAGAGGGAGAAGTGACAGAGGTAGACTTGAAGAAGATGCTTTTATACATCGATGGAGTCACAATAGAGAAAACTGATGGAACTGAACGGTTCTATCCTGTGCATCCTTCCAACGTGGTGATTACAGACTTGAATTTGAAAGATGACAGGCGTTCCAGAATCATTGAAAGAAAGGTGTAACCATGGCAAGAAAAGGTCAAAAAAGAGGGTTGAAAAGATCGAAGGCTCCAAAATCATGGAGAATAGCCAGGAAAGAAAAGAAATGGACTATCAATCCACATTCTGGTCCCCATAACAAGGAAGCTATTCCTTTGGCCTTCATCTTACGGGATTACTTAGGGTATGCTCACACGCTGCGGGAGGCAAAGCGAATCCTCAATGAGAGAAAGGTAGAAATCAACGGAACAGTACGATGTGATTTTAAATTCCCTGTGGGAATTATGGATGTGGTGGACATACCTGTGACAAAAGAGTGCTTCCGCGTGCTGCTCAACAGGAAAGGGAATTTAATGATACATCCCATACCGGACGAGGAGAAGCACTTCAGGCCGCTGAAAATTGCTGGAAAGTATCTCGTGAAGGGGGGAAGGACACAATTAAGGTTCCACGACGGTACCACATTATTGGTCGATGGAACAGCAGAAGAAAGAAAAGAAGCAGAAGAAAAAGAAGCAGAAGAAGCGAAAAAAAGAAAGGCAAGGGCAAAGAAAGTGAAAAAGGTCAGTTATGCTGCCTTTGGGACGGTGCTTTATGATTTCAACTCCAAGACTATAGTGGATTACTTTCCTTTCGCTAAAGGGAATTTTGCCGTGATAACAGGAGGAAGAAACGTGTCCAGATCAGGGAGTATCACATCCATAAAGGAGAACTTTGTAGAAATTGAAGGAGAGGAATCATTTCGGACCTTGAAAGACAATGTCTTTGTCATCGGGACAGAGAAAAGCGTCATATCACTACCGGGTGGTTAAATGAATATCATGCGCAGACCAAGGATTGAGAAAGTGGTTATCAACATGGGTATTGGCGAATCGGGAGAGAAGCTGGAAAAGGCAGAAAAGTTGTTACAGCAGCTCACAAATCAGAAACCAGTACGCACCAAAGCCAAGAGGACTAACAGAGACTTTGGCATCCGGAAGGGAGAACCCATCGGGGTCAAGGTCACTTTGAGAAGGGAGAAGGCCCACACATTCCTGGAGAGAGCTTTGGATGCTGTGGAAAAGACGCTACACCAGAGAAACTTCGACAGTAAGGGGAACTTTGCGTTCGGAATAGGAGAGCACATCGATCTGCCGGGGGTGAAGTACGATCCCAAGGTGGGTATTTTTGGCATGGATGTGGCAGTTACACTAGAAAGAGCTGGATACAGGATAAAGAGGAGAAAAAAAGAGAAAAGACCCGTACACCACCGGGATTACATTTCAAAAGAAGAAGCAATCTCTTTTGTTGAAGAAACCTATGGGGTGAGAATTGCATGAAAAAGAAGTTTGGTAAAGGTTCGCGAGTGTGTAGAAGATGCGGAAGTCATGGACCTATTATTCGTGCGTACGGATTGAACATTTGCAGGCAGTGCTTCAGAGAATTTGCTCCCAAGATTGGGTTCAAGAAGTATTCATAGGTGATTAGATGTTGAACGATCCATTGTCCAATGCATTATCCAATGTTAACATACACGAAAAAGCGAGAAAGCAGTACTGCGTCATGCCCTTTTCCAAGATTATCGGGAACGTGCTCAGGGTGATGCAGAAACACAGCTATATTGGCACCTTCGAGTACATTGATGATCCCCAGAATGGTAAGTTTAGAGCAGAGTTGCTGGGGAATATTAACAGCTGTGGTGTGATCAAGCCCAGACATGCAGTCAAGCGCACTGAGTACGAGAAATGGGAGAGACGGTATTTACCTGCAAAAGGGTTTGGTATTCTAATCGTTTCCACCCCCAAGGGTGTCATGGATCACGTGGAGGCGGAGAGTCTGGGAATGGGTGGTCGGTTATTAGCGTATGTGTACTAGGTGATTTGATGGAAAAAATTGAGATTCCAATTCCTGATGGTGTCACCATCACCCACGAGGGAGATGCCCTGACAGTGGCGGGAGAGAGAGGGAGTATTACCAGATCCTTCAGAGTACCGTCGATTACCATTACTATTTCAGATCAGACAGCTGTCTTGTCTACTTCCTCCCGCAGAAAGAAAGATTTAGCCAAGTTGGGTACAGTCCGATCCCGGATTACTAACATGGTACATGGTGTCCAGGAAGGATATGAATACAAACTGAAAATCTTTTACGCTCACTTTCCCATGAACGTTTCTGTAGATGGTGACCAGATTAAAATTGATAACTTTTTGGGAGAAAAATTCCCGAGATATGCCCGGATTGTGGGAGATACCCAGGTAGAAATCCAGCATGATATTATCACTGTTTCCGGTATTGACAAGGAGAACGTGGGCCAGACTGCAGCTAATTTGGAACAGGCTACCCGGATCAAGAAGAAGGATCCCCGGGTGTTCCAGGATGGCATATACCTTTACGAGAGAGACGGGGTGAAAATAAAATGAGCGAACGGTTATTACGGTTACGGCAGGTAATGAACCAGAAGAGACCCAAGTTTCTTCATCAGGAGCACTGGAAGTTGAAACGGTTCAGAAAAGCTCCTTGGAGAAAACCCAGAGGAAAGAGAAGCAAGATGCGGACCAAGGAGAGGGCGAAACCATTTCTGGTGAGTATCGGGTACAGGGGACCGCGAGAGGTACGGGGCTGGCATCCCAAGGGGGTACCTGAGATTACTGTTTACAATGTGCAGGATGTGGAACGCCTAGAGGCAGAAAAAGAGAAAGAATCAAGGACAGAGGCAAAGAGGAGAAAAACAAAGAAGAAAACAAAAAAAGGAAAAGGAAAGGGAAAAGGAAATTATGTGGTTAGAATCGCTTCAAGTGTGGGAACCAGAAAAAAGATTCAAATCGTGAAAGCAGCTGTGGAAAAAAATTTATATGTGGCAAATCCTGCCATAAAAGCTGCCAAGATCTCCAGCATGGAAGAGCTGGAATCTCTCACCACTATCAGGGAGTACATCAAGACCTGGCACGTGTCTGACAAAGCACCAGAGGAAGAGAGGGAAGACATCATGGACAGGGCAGAAGAGTTGGGGATCGAGGTGGTAGTATGAACTTGAGCGTCCAGAAGAGGATAGCATCAGAAGTGCTGAACTGCGGCGTTCACAGGGTGTGGTTGGATACAGAAAGGGCAGAAGAGATTTCTATGGCAATCACCAGAGAAGATATTAGAAAACTGGTACACCGGGGGTTGATCAGGAAAAAACCGGAGAAAGCAATCTCAAGAGTTCGGGCCAGAAAGAGAGCCCTCCAGAAAAAGAAAGGTCGCAGAAAAGGACACGGAAAGAGAAAGGGAACTGCAAACGCACGGGTTCCCAAAAAAACTAGATGGATGCAGAGAATCAGGCCTTTGAGGAGGGAACTCAAAAAAATGAGAGACACCCGGTACATTGAAAAAGGTGTATACCGCAAGCTGTACAGAATGGCAAAGGGCGGAGCTTTCAGAAGTGTAGCCCACCTGCAAACCTATGTGGAAGAGCGCGGGTTAACCAGAAAGAGGCGATAACATGGCACACGGACCTCGATACAGAGTACCTTTCAGAAGGAGGAGAGAGGGAAAAACTGATTACCACCAGAGATTTTCACTGGTGCGTTCTGGCTGGAACAGGTTAGTAGTGAGAAAGTCGTTAAAGCATATGACAGTCCAGGTTATCACAGCTGAAAGAACTGGCGATTTTACGTTAGCTTCTTCCCATTCTTCAGAGTTGAAAAAGCATGGATGGAATGCATCCACTTCTAATATTCCTGCAGCGTATTTAACTGGGTATTTATGCGGCTTGAGAGCCAAGAAAGCAGGAATTGAAAAAGCAGCTTTAGATGTGGGATTGCAGAGAGTGATTCCTGGGTCGAGAATCTTTGCTGCTCTGGCAGGAGCAGTAGACGCAGGGTTACACGTTCCCTTAAATGAGGATATTCTCCCTTCAGGAGAAAGGAAGAGAGGAGCCCACATTGGAGTGGAATCTTTGGTTGATACAGTATTAAAGAATATTGAGGAGGCAGTACAATGAATGAATGGATTCCGCGAACAGAATTAGGAAGAAAGGTCAAAGAAGGTGAAATAACTAGTTTATCTGAAGTGTTGCGCTCATCAAATAGGATCATGGAAATTGGCATCATTGATACGTTGATGCCTGAGTTGAGCGAGAAAGATTACCAGGAAATTTTGAACGTGAACATGGTCCAGCGAATGACTGACTCTGGCAGGAGAGTGAAGTTCACTGTCGTTGCAGTGGTGGGCAACAAAGATGGATTTGTGGGATTGGGAGAAGCCAAGGCAGCAGAGGTGGGACCTTCCATCAGAAAGGCGTTAGACAATGCAAAACTGAACCTGATAGAGATCAGGAGGGGATGTGGGAGCTGGGAGTGCGCCTGTGGAAGACATCATTCTGTTCCGTTCAAGGTCACGGGAAAGTCTTCCAGTGTCACCGTTACGTTAAAACCTGCACCAAGAGGTCTTGGACTCGCTATAGGCGAAATTGGCAAAAAAATATTGACATTAGCAGGGATCCAAGATGTGTGGTCTTCTTCCCACGGTCAGACCCAAACCACGGTGAACTTTGCCAAGGCAGTCTTTGATGCGCTGAAGAAAACGACTACCACAAGTGTACAGGAGGATGCTCTAAAAAAGATCGGTATTATAACCGGGAAGGTGGAATAATGAAAAGGATCGTTGCTGTCAGGGTACGCGGCACCCCAAAGGCGAGAAAGAGTATAAAAGATACCTTGACTATGTTAAATCTGACCAAACCCCATCATGCAGTGGTAGTGGATGACAGGCCCACGTATGCAGGCATGCTGGACAAGGTGAAGGATTACGTCACGTACGGAGAGATAGACCAATCCGTTCTGGAGATGCTGTTGAGAAAGTGGGCCAGACTGGAAGGAAACCACAGAGTGACAGAGGAGTACGTCAAGGGAAAGACGGGCCAGACCATAAAGGAGTTCACCTCCAGTGTGATGAACTTTGAAAAAGAGTTGGATGAACTCGAAATCAAGAAAGTATTCAGGCTACATCCTCCCAGAAAAGGGTACAAAAGCATAAAGCGTGCGTTCTCCCAGAGCGGCTCATTGGGGTACAGAGGGAGCGACATCAATGCTTTAGTAAGACGTATGATCTAGGTGATGAAATGATACGAAAACGAAGAAAGATCACAAGATTGAGAGGTTCACGCACCTGTGGAGGAGGGAACCCCAAGAAAAGAAGAGGAGGAGGACACAGAGGAGGGAGAGGGCTGGCAGGCAGTGGAAAGAGCAAGAAAACAAAGTCCGATTATGTGAGAATTAACTTACCCGGCCACATTGGAAGGAGAGGGTTCAAGAGACCCCAAAAGGTAGTAAAGGTTGAATCAAGAAAAAGAGAAATAAATGTACAGGAACTGGATGAAATGATAGATACGTATTTGGAAAAGGGTATAGCTGAAAAAAAAGGAGATGTAATTAGTATCAATGTGGAGAAACTGGGTATTTCAAAGGTTCTGGGAACAGGAAGGGTAACCAGAAAATTGGAAGTTTCAGCCCCTCGCTTTTCAGAGGCTGCAAAAAAGAAAATAGAACACATGGGAGGGAAAGTCAATGTCACTGGCTGAAAAGTTGACGCCTGTCTTTCATTTTTTACCTGAAGTGGACATACCCAAGCGCCACGTCCCTTTCAAGGAAAAGATCACCTGGTCTGCAGTTATTTTGATCATCTACTACTTGATGGGTGAAATTCCTCTGTACGGAATGACCCAGGCTGCCCAGGACCAGTTCGGGTATTTTAAAGCAGTTTTAGCCAGTGAAGCAGGTACATTAATTACGTTAGGTATTGGCCCTGTGGTCATGGCAGGTATTTTTATGCAGTTATTCCAGGGAGCTGAAATCTTTCACTTCGATTTGACCACCCACGAGGGGAAGACACTCTTCCAGGGTATTCAGAAACTGCTGGCCATTTTCTTGTGCTTCTTTGAAGCTGCCTTATACGTGTGGGGCGGTGCTTTTGGAAGACCAGGCACCAACGTTATGATCTTTTTAATGCTGCAGATGGCACTGGGAGCATTTTTGGTGCTGTTAATGGATGAAGTGGTGACTAAATGGGGATTTGGTTCAGGTATATCCTTGTTTATTGCTGGAGGAGTGGCCAAGGACATCTTCTGGACCATGTTCAGCTTTCTGGGAGTGGAGGAGTTCCCAGGTCAATTCGTGGGAGCTATTCCTGATTTCATCAGATCAGTCATTGCAGGAACACCCACCTGGACGAGAACAGGCCTCCCTGATATGGTTCAGGTCTTTTTCACTGTGCTGATCTTTTTGGTAGTAGTGTATGCTGAATCCATGCGGGTGGAAATTCCTCTCTCGTACGGAAAGTTCAAAGGGGTCAGGGGCAGGTACCCTATCAGGTTTGTCTACGCTTCTGTCATTCCAGTGATATTAACGTCTGCCATGATTGCTTCTGCAAACCTGGTGTCTCGAATGCTGGTGGATCGATTTGGATTGACCTTTTTAGGCACTTTTGAAGGGAATCGTGCCACAGGCGGCCTGCTGTATTACTTATCTCCACCCGTAGGGTTGGATAGAGTGGCTGAAGATCCTCTGCGAGCTGTATTTTATCTGGCAATCATGGTAGGAGGATGTATTCTGTTCGCCACCTTATGGATCGAGTTAACCAACATGGGCCCCAGGGCAGTGGCGAAGAGACTGCAGGAGTCAGGGATGCAGATTCCCGGGTTCAGAAGGGACCCCCGCATTGTGGAGAAGGTTTTAAACCGGTACATCCCCAAGGTGACAATCATGGGAGGTGCTACCATCGGGTTGTTAGCTGCCTTTGCCACCTTCACCGATGCATTAGGAACAGGGACGGGTATACTGCTGACTGTGGGTATTGTCTACAGGATGTATGAGGATCTGATGCGTGAACAAATGTCTGAGATGTTCCCTGCATTGAGAGGCTTTTTAGGAGAGTGATGTCATGATATTAGGAATATGGGATACAATAGGAGAATTCGCGGGATACTTCTACGATTTCCTCGATAGTGCATTAGGATTCATCTGGGAGTGGCCAGGTATTTACGCTGTCTTTGTGGTGGCCATTGTGGTGGGCGTGATCTCAGTGAGTGGACAGTATTTCCTGGTGGATCAGGAAAAGCTCAAAAGAATACGAAGAGAAACGTCTGAGTACCAGAAGCGATTAATGCAAGCTCAGAAAACAGGAACCAAGAAGGAATTGAGAAAGCTGGAAACCCAGAAAAAGAAGGCCCAGCAGCAACAGTCCGAAATGATGGGAATGACCATGAGACCCATGTTTTTAACCTTTATTCCCATTATCATCTTCTTTGGATGGGTGAGGGCGCAGCCTGCAGCTGTTGAGTTAGTGATTGATCTACCCTTTACCTTACCGTACTTTGGAGATACTCTAGGGTGGCTGGGCTGGTATTTGCTGTGCAGCTTCTTTTTTTCGCAGGCTTTGAGAAAAATACTGGACATGGCATGAGGTGATTACTTGAGAGGACAATACCGCTCACGATCTGCAAAGAAACGGTCTGTCAAAACTCCGAAAAAGACACAGATACACTTCAAGAAGAAAAAGAAAGGGTTGCACAGATGTGCTCACTGTGGTGCTCTCTTGCATGGTGTTGCCAGGGAGAGGGGAACGTCTTTCAGACCTTCCAGAAAGTACGGGGGGTACCTGTGTCATACCTGTGTGAAGAAGCTTTTGGTGGAGTCTGTTAGAGCATGATCATAACTGTAGGCGGGTTCCCAGGGAGTGGTACAACCACCTTATCGAAAAAGCTGTGCAACGCATTTGGGCTAACCCACGTGTATGCAGGACAGATCTTCAGAGAGATGGCTCAATCTAAGGGAATATCGCTGGAGGAGTTCAGCAAGCAAGCAGAAGCAGATGAAACTATTGATTTAGAGGTTGATCAAAGGCAGAAAGAACTGGCAAAAGAGAACACTGTGGTGGATGGAAGGATAGCAGCTCACATGGTGGAGGCTGATTTGAAGATCTGGCTTTCTGCTTCTTTGGATGTGAGAGTGAAGCGAGTTTCAGGGAGAGAGCATATCTCGTATGAAGAGTCTTTACGACAGGTTGCAGAAAGGGAAACATCTGAAAAGAAAAGATACAAGAAGTATTACACTATTGATATAGATGATATTTCTGTCTATGATCTGGCGATAAATACGGATTTGTGGGACGCAGAAGGTGTCTTTCAGATCGTGAAAGCAGCAATTGAGGTGAGAGAATGGTGATGAAGGTAGGACGTGTGTGCACCAAGTTAACGGGAAGAGAAGCAGGAGAAGTGTGCGTCGTTGTTGATGTAATGGATAAAACCTATGTTGTGGTGGCAGGACCCAACGTGAGGAGGAGAAGATGTAATATCAAGCATTTAGAACCTCACAAAACAATTGTAAAGATCGAGAAAGGAGCTTCCAATGAAGAAATAAAAGAAGCTTTAAAAAGCGAGGGCTTGGCGTGATCTTTGAAAGGGCGGAGGCTGAACCTTCAGAGAAGTTTGGAAAAAGGCCTGAAGAGAGGAGCGCAGAAGAATTACTTTCGTGCGCCATCATCAACCTGGATAAGCCCAAGGGTCCTACCAGCCATGAGGTGGTCTCTTGGGTGAAAAAGATTTTGTACGCAAACAAAGCAGGTCACAGTGGGACTTTGGACCCGAAGGTAACTGGTGTGCTCCCTGTAGGTGTGGGAAAGGCTACCAAAGTGTTGCAGGTCTTGCTTATGGGTGGAAAGGAGTATGTGGGGGTTATGCATTTACATGAGCCTGTCAAAGAGGAAGCTGTTCTCAACGTATTCAAGGAGTTTACCACAGTGATATACCAGAGACCTCCAGTAAAGTCGGCAGTGGTGAGGCGGGTGAGGAAGAGAAAAATTTATAGGATGGACTTACTAGAAATAGATGGGAAGGATGTCCTCTTCAGAGCTTCTACCCAGGCAGGTACCTACATCCGGAAGTTGTGCCACGACATTGGGTTAGTTCTGGGTGTGGGAGCCAACATGGCAGAGTTGAGGAGGACCCGTGTATCGCATTTTACTGAAGAGGAGACTGTCTATCTCCAGGATGTCTTGGATGCATACATTTTTTATACTGAAGAAGGAGAAGAAGAAGAGCTGCGAAAGTGTCTGCAGCCAGTGGAAGCTGCAGTACAGCAGATTCCCAAGATATGGATCCAAGATTCAGCTGTGGACTCTGTGTGCCATGGGGCGGAATTAGCTGTTCCAGGTATTGTGCGGTTAGAACAGGTGGAGAAAGGTGCTATGGTGGCAGTGATGACACTAAAGGATGAACTGGTGGCTCTGGGAAGGGCCGCAATGACCACAAAAGATATATTAATAAGGGGCAAAGGTATAGCAGTGACTACTGAACGGGTGATCATGGAGAGAGAAACCTATCCCCGAAACTGGTGATGCCGGGGTTGTCGAGTCCGGTAAGGCGCGGGCCTGGAGAGCCCGTGGGGCGTAAGTCCCGCGAGGGTTCAAATCCCTCCCCCGGCGCCAGTCATTCTGTTCAAATCCTGAGCAAGGCAGTTATGAAGGGTAATGGGTTTCATCGAGTGGAATCTGAAGACTTACGGAGAAGGGTAGACTACAGTTATGAGAAGTATGGGTGGACAGTAGTTCCGCATGTAAATAATTATTGCACACTTCTTGAGGATTCCGCAACCTAGAGGTGCTTACAGGGAGCTATAACACCCTTCAATAGGTTTATTTTCATCTTCAATAATAGAAAAGCCAATGATTTTGAAATTTAATCCGTATATTATAGCATTTTAACGAAACACTGCCCTCAACCAGGGTTATCACATCTTTGAAAGCCACCGTGTTACACGTGTAACATTCACGACAATTAACCTGTGAAAAGACTGTGTAAATCCTTGTTTTACCATGTTAGAATTCTACCAGAAAAATTACCAGAAAAGTAGTGTTAAAGCTGTGAGGGCCAAAATCCAAATTACAAAAGATTTAAAAGAGAGAATGCAGAAAGAAGTCCCTAGTATTTCGAATGTATACAACCAATTCACACACAATGCAGAGGGATCACCTATGAAAGAATATGATGTCGTCGTCTGTGGAGGCGGAATTGCAGGATCAGTAGCAGCAAAATTCTCAGCAGTCCACGGGTTTAAAACCCTACTCGTAGAGCAGCATAAGACACCGAGGAATAAGCCCTGTTCTGGAATACAGTTTACCTATTTTGAAAAGCTTATCGGTGAAAAGATACCAAAAGAGAAATTATGCACAAATGAATTATACAAAGTGAAAATGATTACCCCAGAGGGCACCCCAATGGATGGCAGTCTCAAAATGCTGAATTTCTGGAGGTCAACTTTTGATCATTGGTTGAATACACTGGCTGTTGATGCTGGTGCTGTATTTTGCGATGAAACAGTACTAAAAGACTTTCAAGTGAGAGAGAAAGAGAAAATAAAAGAAAAGAGAGAGAAGGAAGGAAAAGGAGAAGAGAAAGTAAATGAAAAATGGATAGAAGTTACATTACAATCTAAAAATCAACAAGAAAAGGTGAAAACTCGTTATCTCATCGGTGCAGATGGTTCGCGCTCTTACATACGGAAGAAGATGAGACCTCAAGATTTTGGAAGAGCATCAGGTGCCACTGTCAACTACTACTTTGTTGGTGATTCAGATATAGACCCGAATACACTCTACATGTTCTACAACCGAGAGTTCTGTCCGTTAATGTTTGCCTGGGTTTACATGAAAGATGATCAATGTGTCATAGGTACAGGTGCAGATAAAAACCCTTTGACATATGCCCAAAAGTTCTTTGATCACGTGAAAGAACACTACCACCTTCGCGGAGAAGTAGTGAAAAGGGAAGGGTTTTCCTCAACATTACAGGAGGGTGTATACCTGGGAGAGGGAAACATTTTGATGACAGGAGATGCTGCAGGTCTTGTGGACTTATATCGGGGGTTAGGTATGGATAATGCTGCCTTAAGCGGGAGATTAGCAGTAAAAGCGATTATACAAGCTGAAAAGAAAGGGTGTCCACCCATTGAAGTGTATCAGCACCTCATGAAGAGGACTGTTCGTAATTTGGAGAACAATGCACAAAAGCAGGCAGCACGGTACGCCACAAATGAGACCTTAGAAAAGAGTTTATCACCTCTGAATTTACTGAAAGGGGGGTTATATATGGTGGTAGCTACACAGATAAACAGAATCCTCCCTCCAGAAAGAATGATTGTGCTACCTCCCTAGATAGTAAGAGAGGTTATGAGCCTGAAAACTCAAAAACCCTAAAAAACGATTTCAAAAGATCAAAGAGAATACCTCAATTTACCTTCATTGCACAGATTTTACTGTTTTTTACTGTCTTTGTATTATTGACTGAATTCATATCAATCCATTTAGTAAAAAAAGAAAGATTATTTGCACATTGCAGCTGTTGATAGCTCCAGAAAGCTCACGTTCATGACGTGGTGTAGCTCCCCACTATTTAGGCAAGTAAGCTACCCATTCGAACCCTGACAGCGGGACTGGGATAAACTGATATGGATGCTCATAATCTACTGTAGTGAAGCTGTTCACACCTATGGATGCTTTATGCGCAAAATCAGGAAGTCTTTTGCTGTAGACTGCTGTGGGATCTAAGTAAAACCAGCAATCATCCACATACACTGCTCCATAGACATGTGTTGCTGTTGGAGGTGCGCCTCCTTCTGTATGATGTGCTTCAGCAATGGAAAACCGAAACCGTGGATAGACTATTCTTCCAAGCAAAGTAGTAAAAAGATGTGCTTTTGAGAAGCAAGCAGCCCAGACAAGGTTCCCATGGCTTGCATAGTAGCGGGCATAATCCAGAATAGATGGCCATTCACCCGCTACAGAGGATATGGTGCTGTATTCAGCGTTGTTAACCTGAACATTGTCTTTGAGCCAGTTCCACAGCATGTTTATACGGTCCCAGACTTCCTCTTCTGTCTCTGCCTTCCTCCATGGAAATCCTACATCTCTTAATAGCTTATCTGTATCTGCATTTGCCTTTTCGTAATCTCTGAAGAACCTGTTACTCCTCAAATCAGCCTTTACACCTGCCCTGACCCAGAAATTCCAGTATTTGAAGTACAGCACAT
>JGI2171J19970_10000585_pt1 | contig 19781 bp, 19 predicted proteins | sample DeeMarSWOR324_28_FD_19970 | JGI IMG/M metagenome (IMG submission 19970) | reverse complement strand
GAAGGGGAACGTCGTTTACGTCAACATGTCTGCGGGCGGCCCCTTCGTCTCCGCGGGCACCGCGATAGCTGCCATGGTGCAGGGCGCCCGCCTCTACTACGTGCGGTGCAACCGGTACATCCACACCCGGCAGGAGAAGCTCAGCCACGGCAAAGCCATAGTGACGGAGCCCCAGGTCCACTTCTTGGAGAACTTCAACATCATGCTCCCGGATGAACGGGGAATGAAGCTTCTCGTCAAGCTCCATCAGACGGGCGACATGCGGACATCCGCCATCTTGGATTATCTCCACGGCGAGGGTTTCGAGGGCTTCGAGGACGACCCCTCCCGGCTAAGCCGGGGAAACAAGATAGGTATGCATATGAGGCTGAACAAGGGCATCACGGGGAAGCTCGAGGCCGCGGGGTACATAGCCAAGGAGAAGCGGGGCAGGGAGAACATCTACAGCGTAACCGAGTCGGGGAAGTACGTGGCGTGCGTAAGCGGCTTAATAGAAATAGAATAAGGCTAACCTACGGTTTTAACCCTAAGAGCTTAGGATGTTTCTAAGCAGGCCAGGGTCTCTCCTAGGTCGGCGATGAACGAGTCGATCTCCTCGTAGGTTATCATGTAGGGCGGGAAGAACCTGAACGTGTTCGTCGACGCGTGGTAGTCCATCAGGTAGCCCTTCTCGAATAGCTCGTCCTGGATGATCACTCCGAGGCGTGCGTGCTCCTCGCTGAGCTCCACTCCGAACATGAGGCCCCTGCCCCTGACGTCCACAATGAATGGATACTCCTCTGCCAGCTCCTTCAACGCGTCGAGGAAGTACACACCTTTCTGTGCCGCCTGCTCCACGAGGCCCTGCTCCCGAATGATGGACAGCACGGTGGCCACCACCCTCCCAGAGAAAGCGTCGTTCTGGTGGCTCTGTACGTGGCGGAGCGAGTCCCTGCACCGCTCCTCGACGTCGCCGTTGGTTACCACCACGGAGACCGGGAACCCCGCGCCCACGGCTTTGCCTAGGACGAGGATGTCGGGCTCGATGCCGTCGTGCTGATATGCGAACCATCGCCCGGTCTTGCCGGGTGCCGTCGTCACCTCCTCCGAGATGAGGAGCGCCCCGAGGGCGTCAGCGTGCATCCGTAGCCTGGCGCCGTACCCTATGGGGGGCACGAGTATGCCGGCGCCGAAGACGGGCTCGTACATGATGGCCGCGATGTTCGTGTTTCCCTCGTCCACCAGCCTCTGGAGCCGCTCCAGGCACCTGAAGTCTCTGCAGTCCTCCCGTGAACCGTGTTCACAGCTCCTGCAGAGGGGTGGCGGTAGCCTGTGCACCTCCCCCGGGTCCGGCAGGTACGGCACGTTGATGCCGGGCCACGAGAGCGAGAAGGGGTATGACGTTGCGCCGTAGTAGCCTCTCTCGTTCACCACCACGCCGGTGCGCCCCGTGGCCGCCCTAGCCATCTTGAGGGCGAGGTCCACGGCCTCGCTACCCGAGTTGAGGAACGCCGCCCTGCTCAGCGTCGGCGGCAGGATCTTCTCCAGCTCAGAGAGCGCCAGGTCTATCTCCTCGGTCCTGAACGCCGACATCACGTTGATGAGCCTGTCGATCTGGCTCTTCACAGGCTCAGTGAGGCTCGGGTTGCCGTACCCGAGGACGCTGCACCAGTACCCCGACTGGAGGTCCAGATAGGACTTGCCGTCTCTGCCCCAGACCCTGCAACCGTCGCTCCTCGTCATAACGGTATCCCTCATGGAGAGGGTGTTCCAGATTCGCATGGTTCAGCTCAGAACTGAGAATGTTAGAGTACAATTAAATATCTCGATTAAACTCCCGGGAAAACAAGCGATTCATGAAAAGAACATGTGATGGGGAGGGTTAAGCTTCGAGGAGCTTCCTGCGCTTCTCCTCGGGTATCTTACCGAGCTTCTCGATCTCGGCGACGTACTCCTCGATGAACTTGGGCAGCACCTTGAAGATGGGCAGCACCATGGGCCTGAACATGACGCGCCCCGGCTCTACGCCCATTCCCTTAAGCTCCTCGCGGAGCCTCTCCACCAGCTTCTCCGAGAGCTCTGCGGCGTGGCTCTCCTCGATGTCCATTATCATGACGCCGTCGGCGCCGTTGCCGAGCGCCTTTAGCACCACGTCCCTGTCCAGCAGCGCCGTGCTGGGGGCTCGGACTATCTTCATGTTCGTCGGGTAGTGGAGCCTCGCCGTGCCGGCGTTGTCCGCCGCCGTGTAGCTGATGTTGTCGTCGAAGAAGCCCACCACAGCCACCTCGTCCCCGGCGTCCTCGACGAGGCCCTTCACCTCCTCCACGAGAGCCCGCTTAGTGTAGTTGGGCAGCAGCAGCCCTTCCCGCGAGCATATGGCGACGCAGGCGCCGCAGCCGTTACAGGACACCGGGTCAACGACGGGCCCGCCTTCCTCTAGCTTGATGGCGCCCGTGCCGCAGACCTCCACGCACATGCCGCAGTGGTCACACTCGCCCACTTGGACGGGTTTGAACGGGTCCAGCGTCAACATGCCTTCTCCCAGGAAGTTGGTGATGTGGCTAGCCGCCGCCCTGGCGTCTATCACAGAGTCGTGTATGTCCTTGCAACCGGTGGCAACACCCGCCGCAAAGATGCCCTCACGCAGGGTGCTAATGGGGTCAAGCTTCACGTGCTTGGCCGCGATGAACAGGTCCTCGCCCAGCGCTATCCCCAGCTTCCCCGCCAGCTCCCGGGTGCCCTCAGACGGCACCATGGCGCTGCTGAGCACCGCCAAGTCAACGACGTTCCTGAACAGGAGCCCCGTGTCTATATCCTCCACCATGATCTCCACGCCTTCCCCGGGCAGCGGAGTCAGCTCACCAGGTTTGCCGTGGATGAACATTATGCCCTTCTCACGGGCCTCCCTGTAGAAGTCCTCGAACCCCCTGCCCACCATACGCATATCCGTGTAGTAGACGTAGATCTTGAGGAAGGGCAGGTACTTCTTCAAAAGTATGGCCTGCTTTACGGTGTAGGGGCAGCAGACGCTGCTGCAGTAGCTTACGCCGCGGTGCGGGTCCCTGCTGCCCGCGCAGAGCACGTAGGCCATGCTCTTTACCCTGTCCCCTGCCTTCGTGTAGAGTATCTTTCCCTCGGTTAGCTCGTTCTCGATGAGCCGCTCCACCTGAAGCGCGTCCACGACCTGGGGGTGCTCCGGGCGGTAGCTCTTGAGCTTACCGCGGTCGATCATGTCGAACCCCGTGGCCACGATGACGCTGCCAACTTCCATCTCCACAACCCTGTCCTCGTCCTCCAGGTCTATTGCGTCCACGGGGCACGCGTCGACGCACTGCCTGCACCCTATGCAGCTCTCGAAGTCGATTACGTAGCTGCTGGGCACAGCCTGCGGGAACGGCAGGTACGCCGCCTTACGCTTGTATAGCCCCTCCTCGAACTCGCTGGGCACCTCGGTGGGGCAGACCTGGCTGCAGCGGCCGCACTTGAGGCACTTTTCCGTGTCCACGCCACGCGCCTTTAACTTGACCGCGGCTCTATAGTTTCCGGGGCCTCCCGTCAAGGTCTCCAGCTCCGCGTTGGTGTAGAGGGTGATGTTCTGGTCGTTCTCTATCTCCGCCATCCGTGGGCTCAGTATGCACGGGCTGCAGTCAAGCGTCGGGAACGTCTTGCTGAGCTGAGCCATGCGGCCGCCGATGCTGGGCCTCCTCTCCACCATGTTGACCTTGAAGCCTGCCTCGCTAAGTTGTAGGGCTGCCGTTATGCCGGCGACTCCTCCCCCAACCACCATGACGTCCCTACAGACGGGTATCTCCCTGTCTTCAAGAGCCTCAAGGGTCTGAGCCCGCCTCACTCCGGCCTTGACGAGGCTGACGGCCTTCTCTGTGGCGCCCTTATCGTGTATCCAGCTGCAGTGCTCCCTGATGTTCACGTGGACCAGCTGGTACCTGTTAACGCCCTCCTCCTCGATGACGTTCTGGAACATCTTCTCGTGCATGTGGGGGCTGCAGCACGCCACGACTATGCGCTCCAAGCCGCGGCGCTTTATGCTGTCCCTAATCTGCTGTAGACCCGGCTTGCTGCAGAGGAAGTCTGTGATCTGGGCGGTGGTGACTCCCTCCATGTCCTTGACGGCGTCTCGGACCTCCTCGCAGTTCACGGTGCCGCTGATGTTGCCGCCGCACCTGCAGATAAATACGCCCGTGGTCATAGCTTGCTCACCTTCTCCAGCAGACCGTCCACCGGAACCGTGTTGACGTCGAACCCCAGCTCATCTGGGGGTATGCCTAGGGCTAGCCCCAATAGCTGAGTATAGTAGAGCACGGGTAGCCCGTACTGTTTCTCCAGCTCGGCCTCCAGGGTGCGCTGGTACTTGTCGTACATGATCGCGCAGAAGGGGCACACAAGCACGAGGGCGTCCAGCCCCAGCTGTGAGAGAGTCTCCAGCTTCTTGCCGGTCATGGCCTTCGACGTGGACTCGCTCACCGCTAGGATTCCTCCGCCGCAGCAGTCGGTCTTGCCGACGTAGTCGACGGCCTCGGCGCCGGTAGCCTCGACGAGCCTGTCCAGGCTCACCGGGAACTCGGGGTCGTCGAACTCCTCGAAGAGTTCCTTAGGCCTAACGTAGTGGCAGCCGGGGTGCGTCGCTATACGCAGCCCCTTCAGCGGCTTCACCACCTTCGCCCTGAGCCTGTCCAGCCCGTATACCTCGTAGAGCATCCTCGCAAAGTGGATGACTTCGGGGCTCTCCCCCTCGTAGGAGGTGCCGAGGCTCTTCTCCAGGACCTTGTTCACGTTCTTAGCTACGTCGTCGTTTCTGAGGAGTTTCTCGGCCTTGTTGAGCATCTCTCCACAGGCGGAGCACATAGTGACCACCGGCAGCCCCNCTTCTTCTGCTAGCTTTAGGTTGACCGCCGCCATGGCCAGGGCCTTGGTCTCGTCGATGGGCTCCACGGGGAAGCCGCAGCAGCCGTACTCGGCCTCCACGAGCTCTATGCCCAGGGCCTCGGAGACCTTCCGCGCCGACTGCTCGTAGTTGACCTGCCTCGCGGGTATGGTGCATCCCAAGAACACGCTGTACTTCAACAATCATGCCTCCGCTATCTTCTTGACGAACCCGGGCTCGGCCTCAAGCCCGGGGAGCTCCATGTCGTCGCGCTCGTCCTCTGTGAAGTCGTCGATGGGGTATACCCTGCCGTTCTCGGCGAGGATGTCCATGAGCTTCATGAGAGCCGGCGGCGCCACGCCCTCCTTGGCGGCTAGGTTTCTCAGGACGGTCATGACCTCGGGGGGGCTGACGTCTTGGGGGCAGCGCTCGTCGCACATGTAGCACATGCTGCAGAGCCAGATGAAGTCACTCTGGAAGACTTGGTCCTTGAGGCCCAGTTTGGCCAGCTTCATTATCCTGCGTGGGCTGAAACGTTCCTCTATCTCCCTTACGGGGCAGCTGGCGGTGCACACCCCGCACTGGAAGCACTTGTTGAGGTCGGCGGCGCCAAGCTCTCGTGCAAGGCTCCGGAGGAACCTTGTGTCCGCCTTGGAGAGGTCGACGACGGCGTCGGTGTTAACCATATTTATTCCTATTATCGTGAATCGGGTGATTAAAAAGCTTGAGCGAAAAAATCGTTGAGTTTTTTACATTTTATGATTTCTAGATATTTATCTAGATACCATCTTTTATAGTCGTTCACGTCTTTTTATTCGGGTAATACTATATGAAAAATGGTAAAATTGTAAAGATTCTGTTAATTCTGATAACACTAACCCTTTCAAGCACACCCGTAATGGCTGAGAACGAGGTAGAGAAGACAGGCCCATGGGCAGACGAACTGTTCTTCAAGATCTACCTTAACCCTGAGGCAGAGTACCTGGCGTTGAAGACCGGCGACATAAACATCATGGACTGGGAGCTCCCAGCCGAGAAAGTCGCCGACGCACTTGCTGACCCCAATATACTCACTGATAGCACGGCAGATCTCGGCTACTACTTGATAGACATCAACTGTCAACGCTGGCCCACCAGCAACGTTCACTTCAGAAGGGCTCTCGCCCACCTTGTCGACAAGTCTCGCATCGAGACGGACGTCTTACAAGGATTTGGATACGCGCTGGACAGCCCCGTACCAGTCGTCATGGGCGGCTGGGCCAACCCGGACATCAGGACCTACGAATACAGCTCAGAGTTAGCCGCCGCCGAGCTGGAGCTCGGTGGATTCGTTGACACCGATAGCGATGGCATCAGGAACGACCCCGTGACCGGGGAGAACATGGCGGATGTACTCTTCTACATCCGTATAGATGACCCGGAGCGGAAGCAGGCCGGAGAATGGCTGGCTCAGGAGCTAAAAGCCTTGGGCGTGCCCATTGAAGGCGAGCTCGCCGTCGAGAGGTCCGTCTGCGCGGATGCAGTCATGGACACACCTGATGGAGAGTGGAACGTCTACACAGGCGGATGGGGGATCACGAGAGACCCTGACCACCTCACAGACTTCTACCACAGCAAGGAGTTCGACCCTGAATGCATAAGTGGGTGGCGTGGCTACAACTATCCCGGCTTCGTCAACAGCACCTTCGACTACTGGGCGGATCTTCTGAAGACAGCAAGCACCTTCGAAGAGACCAAGGAAGCCGCGTTCATGTGCCAGAAGATAATCGCCGAGCAGGTACCAGGCATACCCATGTACGGCCACATCGGCGTCAAAGCCTACAGTGTAGAGTGGACAGGCGTGGTGAACATGATTGGTCAAGGCATCAACAGCTGGTGGAGCTGCCTGAACATGCATCCCGCGGACGCAGTGTCTGGCGGAGTCATCGAGTACGGCATAAAGTCCGACATAGAGACGCTCAACCCGCTGACAGCCGAATGGACATACACGTGGGAGGTTCTCGACAAGATCTACGAAAACCCGTATTGGTACAACCCGTATGACATCAGCGAAGACTGGGGATGGCTGGCCGAGTCCTGGGAGATCGACGACTGGGTGAGCCCAACCGGCGTTGACGGCACCAAGGTAACTTTCCACTTCGTCAAGAACGCGAAATGGCACGACGGCGTACCCTTCACGGCTGAAGACCTGAAATTCACCTACGAGTACATACGAGAATACGGAATACCGAGATACCTGCCTAACATACAGTTCATCGAGGACATCGTACTCGTCGACGACTACACCCTCGAGGTATACCAGAACACGACCAGCTACTTCGCGTTCCACTACCTGAACGGACCACCCGTGCTCCCCAAGCACATCTGGGAGGACGTGGGCGCAGATTGGCAGGACTATGACCCGGTGGCGGAAGGCGGACTGGTCGGTCTTGGACCCTGGAAGTTCGTGGAGTATGTCCCCGGCGAATACGTGCACCTCGTAGCAAACAAGGAATACTTCAAAGACCCCACCATAAGCAAGCAGGCGCAGGAGATATCTTTACTCGAGGAACAGCTGGCTCAGGCAGGTGAGGAAACGGCTGAAGACATTGCCACCTTGAGCGCACAGCTGGCTGAACTAGAGGCAACCACACGCCAACTTCTGGAAGCAAACGCTGAGGAAGTCGACGCCCTCGAATCCCAGATCTCGTCTCTAGAGNCGGAGGTCTCTAANCTGGAGGGCGGGCTCACGAGTGCTTCAAACATCGGGTATGCTTCCATAGCGATAGCTGTAATCGTTGGCGCGGTCGCGATCTACATGGCTAGAAAAGAGACATAAAACCAATCCACCAATTTTTTCTTTATAACTCAATCAAAAAGTATCTAACTTAAAATAGACCCATAAAGTGTAGAGGAGAAAGAGAGTGTCCCTGAAGAGTTACATACTGAAGAGGCTGGTCTACAGCGTCGTCCTCCTGTTCTTCGCACTTTCACTCAACTTCGTCATCTTCAGGATGGCGCCCGGTAACCCGATCCAGGTGGTGGCCAGCGGCATGAGGCTTGAGCCGGAGATGGTCGAGCGCCTGATAGAGCTGTGGGGGCTCCAGGAGCCTCTTCACGTGCAGTACATCCGCTACATCAGGTCTACCCTGACCTGGAACTTCGGGTACTCCTACAACTCCCTGGAGCCGGTGTCTAGAGAGATCGTGGAGAGACTCCCCAACACACTGCTACTCATGGGGGTCTCCCTGTTCTTCGCGATCATCTTCGGAACAGTCTTCGGCATCTATGCCGCGTACAGACGCGGGAGTCTATACGATCTAACCTCGGTCACAATCTCGCTTTTCAGCTACGCTCTTCCCACCTTTTGGATGGGCTTACTCATGATCTATGTTGGAGGATACGTGCTAGGCCTCTTTCCCCTCGCAGGAACCATGTCGAGGCCGCCGCCGATAGACCCCATACTGAAGGTTTTCGATCTCGCTTGGCACCTCTTCCTCCCAGGCCTAACCCTCTTCCTCTTCCAGTACGGGGGATGGCTGCTAATGACGAGAAGCACCATGCTGGAAACCCTCCACGAAGACTACATCACAACCGCCAGGGCGAAGGGAGCGACCGAGAGAAGCGTCCTCTTCAAACACGCGTTCCGCAACGCCATGCTGCCTCTCGTGACCAACGTCGCACTTCAGATCCCGGGGCTCTTAAACGGAGCGATACTGACAGAGACGGTGTTCTCGTGGCGGGGCCTGGGGCTCTATACCTGGACCGCCATCCAGTTCAACGATTATCCCGTGCTTCAGGCACTGTTCTTCATCTTCGCGTTGGTCACCGTGGTCTGCAACTTCCTTGTAGACATCATCTACGGATACATCGATCCGAGGATCCAGTATTGAGGTGTAGAGGATGACAACATCAACCCGAAGAAAACGATACAACCTCCTGATGAGCCAGGCGAAAGACTTCTGGAGCGTCTACAAGCAAAACAAGAAGGGGCTCGTAGGCATAGGCCTGATCTTCTTCTTCATCCTATTCGCCGTCTTTGGTCCGATGTTCACCGAGAACGATCCCGTGAAAGACTGGGATGTGGGGGGTAGAAGAGTCCCCCCCGTTTGGTTCAAAAACCTCCCGGGCTACCAGAATCTAGTTCCCAACCTAAAGCCGGTGACAGATGTCGGCTTCCGAGGCTCCGAGGAACTCTCGGCTTGGGACATCGTGACGAGCTCTGAGGACGGCTTCACAGTTACGCATTCCATGGAAGGCTATGACAGTGGGAGCGGCCCCGGCTCGATCCTCGTCAGACTAAACAGAGGGGCAGGCACGCCCGGGTCTGCGGACATCAAGATCTCTAAGACCTTCACGTGGCCGTATTCCTCTCCACCCAAGAGGTTTAGCTGCGACGCCAGTTACAAGGCTGAAGGAGTGGAGGGTACACGCCTGAACATCGGGATCGTCCTGGTCGACGCGAAGGGAGAGGAGTATGTCCTGTGGCAGAGGGACATATCTTCGGATACCGGGTGGTCTACTCCCGAGTATATGGTGGACTCGTACTCGATAAAGGTGAAGATGATCTTCCCAGAAGGCGTGTTCGCTGACCCGGCTCAAAAGATATTCAACGGAACAGGCGACTACGAGTTCTATTTCAGAGCATCCTTCACAGAAATCGACCCGGACTCGACGACCATCACTAATCTTTACGTTGACGACCTCGACATCAAGTTGATGGGCACATGTTACGGCCTCCTCGGGACCGATCAGTGGGGCCGGGACGTATACAGTCAGCTGGCCAACGGTGCGAAGACGTCTCTACTCGTGGGTCTGCTGTCCGCGTTCATCTCCGTGTCCATCGGGTTAACCGTGGGCCTGTTCGCTGGCTTCATGGGCGGGCTGGTGGACGAGGTGTCGATGCGTTTCGCAGACATGCTCCTAGTGATTCCCTTCCTCCCGCTGCTCCTAATACTCATCGCCATCNTGGGCCAGAGCATAATCAACATCATACTGGTCATCAGCCTTCTAGGCTGGATGTTCTTCAGTCGCACTGTGAGAAGCCAGGTGCTGAGCCTTAAAGAGAGGGCGTTCATCGAGGCGGCCCGTGCCGCAGGCGGCTCAAACGTCCACATAGCAATAAGGCACGTCCTCCCCAACGTCATGGGCCTTGTATACGTGAGCCTCGCCACGAACGTGCCAGCCGCCATTACGTCCGAGGCCGCGCTGAGCTTCCTGGGCCTCGGCGACCCCAGCATCATGAGCTGGGGCCAGATGCTGCACGACATCGTGTACTACGCAGCCATAAAGGAGCTGTACTGGGTCGTGCCGCCGGGGCTCTGCATAGCGCTTCTTGCGGTCAGCTTCGTTATGATGGGGTTCTCCCTCGACGAGATACTGAACCCGAGGCTCAGGGGGCGCTGAAATGAAGATACTCGAAGCCGTCGGGTTAAAGGTCTACTACCAGACCGTGAAGGGGGTCGTGAAGGCGGTCGACGGAGTGGACCTGATAGTGGAGAAGGGGACCTCCGTGGGCCTGGCGGGGGAGTCAGGGTGCGGGAAAACCACGCTGGGCCTCTCATTCCTGAAGCTTCTGCCGCCGAACGGGGTGATCGAGGGCGGGTCCCTGATCTTCAACGGCGACGACATCTACAAGATGGACGCTGACAGATTCAGGGAGGAGATCCGCTGGAAACACATCTCGATGATCTTCCAGGGAGCCATGAACGCGCTCAACCCCGTCTTCAAGGTCGAGGACCAGATAGGCGAAGCCATCAAGCTCCACGACAGGAAGGCGAAGAAGAAAGAGAGAACCCAGATGGCGCGCGACCTCCTGAGAAAGGTTGACATCGACCCAATCATGGGGGGCCACTACCCCCACGAGTTCAGCGGTGGCATGCGTCAGAGAGCCATGATCGCCATGGCCCTCGCGTGCAGCCCCCAGCTCGTCATAGCCGACGAGCCCACCACGGCGCTTGACGTCATCGTGCAGAAGCAGCTCATGGACCTGCTCAGGGGCCTCAAGGACGAGATGAACCTCTCGATGGTGGTCATCAGCCACGACATCAGCGTCCTAGCTGAGCTGTGCGACTACCTGAACATAATGTACGCGGGCAGGATAGTGGAGTGGGGGGAGATAAACGAGATATTCAGGAACCCCCGGCACCACTACACCCACGGGCTCATCAGCACCTTCCCGGCGGTGGAGGACGAGGAGAGGAAACAGACCTTCGAATACATAGAGGGAGCGCCGCCCAACCTCCTGGACCCGCCTCAGGGATGCAGGTTCCACCCCAGATGCCCCGCCGTCACAGATATATGCAGGAGGGACCCACCGCCCGAGATGACCGAGATACGGGAGGACCACTGCGTGGCCTGCCACCACCCGAGAGGTGACCAACCATGAGCGACGAACCGCTGATCAGGGCCATAAACGTGAGGAAGCTGTTCCCCGTCAGGAAAGGCTTCTTCAGCTCCCTCCTCTCGGAGGAGGAGCAGAACCTACACGCAGTCGACAACGTCACCTTCGACATCTACCCGGACGAGGTCCTCGGCCTTGTGGGGGAGAGCGGCTGCGGCAAGACCACGCTGGGCAGGCTGCTGATACGCCTCATCGAGCCCACGAGCGGCGAGATATATTTCAGGGGCACAAATATCGTGCCCCTCACATACGAGGAGATGAAGCAGTTCAGACCCAAGATGCAGATCATATTCCAGGACCCCTACGAGAGCCTAAACCCTAGGATGACCGTGCTCGACCTCGTGGCTGAGCCCCTCGAGGTCAACGACCTCGTGGAGAGGGAAGACGAGAAGGAGGAGAGGGTCACCGACATCCTGGAGCACGTCAGGCTAACGCCCCCCGAGGACTTCATGTTCAGGTACCCCCACGAGCTCAGCGGTGGCCAGAGGCAGCGCATCGCCGTGGCTCGCGCCTTGATCATCCACCCCGACTTCGTGGTCGCGGACGAGCCGGTCTCCATGCTGGACACCTCCACCCGCGGCGAGATACTGAACCTTATGATGGAGCTCAAGACGCTTACCCGGTCCTACCTCTTCATCACCCACGAGCTCGCCGTGGCCCGGCACTTCTGCGACAGGATCGCCATCATGTACCTGGGAAGGATCATGGAGATGGCCAGCAGCGACGAGATAGTCAAGAACCCGGTGCATCCTTACACGAGGGCCCTGCTGGAGGCAACGCCGGTGCCGAACCCCGCGTCCAGGAGAGGTAAGGTGGGCATCAAGGGGGAGGTCATCAGCCCCATCAACCCGCCCAGGCGATGCAGGTTCTACAGCAGGTGCCTCGAGGCGAAGGAGATATGCGGCAAGCTCGAGCCCGAGCTGGTCGACATAGGCGGCGGCCACCTAGTGGCCTGCCACATCAACAAGGAGTAGGCTCATCTAAACCTGGCTCTCACTATCTGGCCTAGGAAGCACCCCAGCAGGTTCACCGGCGCGGTGAACAGTAGCACGGTGACCATGGGCTGTATCGACCCTGAGACCAGCAACGACATGAGCTGCGGCTCCAGCATCCCCAGAGCCGTAGGGGAGGCCATCAGCGCTGAGACGAGGATCGTCGACAACGCCGTCGACAGAATCCACGACTTTAAAGCCGAATCCGTCTTATCGAGCGTGGACGAAGCCAGCACGGCTATGAGTAGAACCCCCAGAAACATCGTCGGCTTGACGGCGGTGCCCTCGTTCACCAGGATGGTGAACTGGAGGTAGCCGTGGAACACCGCCCACCCGGCGGCCACGGTGGCTATTCGTTTGGCTGAACTCAAGTCACGGCACCGTCTTGATACTCTGGGTGTCTTACGCTTATATCCTTTGACGGTTCTAGTCAGTTCGATGAGAAGCAGGGAGGAGAAGCTGAGGGTGCTCGGCGCCGCGTTCGCCGCGGCGGTCGCCCTGTCGGCGGGGCTATTGTTTCTGGATTACAATAACTACCTCGGCCTACTGGGCTCGATGAACGAGGTGACGTACACCATAGACGAGATGACTCACAGCTTAGAAGGCGACAAGGTGATAGTCTCCATCACGTTCACTTTGCTTAACCCCACGTCTTACACACACCTCAGGTTCTCGTCGCTTCAATGCCAGCTCTACCTCGTCGGGGGGAGCACCGAGGAGTATCTGGGGGCGACGGGGTACGCCCCACCCGTCGACGTCCCACTGAGATCCGACGAGGGGAGGACGTACACGACGATGCTGGAGGTGCCTAGGTCGAACGTCGCCGGGTCAGCCGGCGCCCCCCTTGAGCCGACGCTGGAGTGGAGGGTCCGAAGCGTCGTCCACTTCTCGACGCCCATCCGTAAGTACTACCAGACATACAGCCACCAATCGGCGAGCACCCTCGTCGAGTAGCTACATGGTGTCGGGGTCGACTAGAATTATGCCTTTGGCCGGCAGAACCTCGTTTCTCAGGACCTGATTCCTCTGCTCTTCGTCGAGGTGGCCGTGGGTTTCAACGAACCTCCTCTTCTCTTCTTCGCTCAGCAACGACATGGGGTTCATCCACGCGTGGAGGTGCCACTCCTTGTCCTTCTCCGCCTCCAGCCTCCTCTCCTCCCCCTGTACGCGGCGTGACATCATCTCCCGCCAAAGGTGCAAGACAAGGGCAAACGAGTAGAGGAGAAGCGAGGAGTAAAGGAGGTTCCTGCCGCCGTAATAGAAGAGTATGTCGTCGATGCTCGCGGCGCCGATGCCCTTCCCGGCTGTCATCGAAGAGAAGCTCCCGTCGACGAACCACCGAGCCATGATGGCCGCCTCTACGATGGCTGGTGAAAGCCAGGGCGCGACGGACGCAAAACCGACGTAGGCGGGCACCTCCCTGATCGACGCCGACCGGGCGACGAACGCGTCGTATAGGAACAGCAACGTTGCCTCGGCTAGCACGATGTAGGATATAGTCGTCATGTTGTATAAGGGCTCGACTTTGAAGAATATTCCCAGCGAGGTCTCCACGGCGAGCGTCTGCGTCACCACCAGGTAGGCGATGAACGTGCCCGCGAAGAGGAGCAGCTTGACCCAGTTCTCCCTGAACCTGGCGTAGACCTCGATGATCAGCCACAGACACGTGGGCCATACCAGGAACATGAGGGGGTGTATCTGGATGACGCCCCAGTGGACGCACAGCATCACGGCCAGCAGCGAGACGAGGGCAAGGTAACGGTGGTTAAGCCCCTCGATTAGGTCTCGCCGCATCATGGTCCTATGGTTAATCGGATGGATGATAGTTCAACCTTTCCTCGTTACGTTGAGAGCCGTGTGGAGGTTCCCGTAGGTTTCCTGTCTTTACGCGAAATGCTTTTAATGGGTCGCCTGTTTCATGTTGTTTGCGTGGCCGCTGTGGTGTAACGGTAGCATACGGGCCTGTGGAGCCCTCGGACGGGGTTCGACTCCCCGCTGCGGCCCCATCCCGTGCGGAGGTCGCCCAGCCTGGTCAAAGGCGCAAGGTTGAGGTCCTTGTCTCTCAGGAGTTCGTGGGTTCAAATCCCACCCTCCGCACTCTATCTTTTCGAACTGGTTGGGATTTTGTTGATTCCTAGAAACGTTTAATAAAGTTGTAAACAATTCTGTTTACGATCTACATTGACTCAGGTCCAGTTAAGGCTGCCCCAGAAAATGATCGAGGAAATCGATAAATGGATCGAGGAGGGACGATTCAAGAGCAGGAGCGACGCCATAAAGACCATAATAAGCCTGTTCGAGGAGAGGGAGAAGACCAGGGAGTTCCTGGCGATGCTCAACGCAAGGAGCGAGGAAGCCGAGGAGTACCCAGAGACGCTGATCCCTCTCGAGGAATCAGAGTGACCTTCACCGTCCTCCTGCACCCGAAGGCGGCGGACGAGCTCAAAAAGATCAAGGAGCCCACGAGGTCGAGGATCAGGGAGAGGCTGAAGGAGCTGCAGATAGACCCTGAGGCGTTGGGGAAGCGGCTCCGATACACGGACTTCTGGAGCACCAGGATAGGAGACTATCGCGCGATCTACGAGATCAAGAGGGATAGGGAACAGGTGATCGTCCTGTACGTGGGTCACAGGAGAAACGTCTACGACGATTTCTCAAGAATATTCTAATGATAATCACTTGTGGCGTTGGCGCCTAGGCTAGATAGAGGGTGTGGGTTCAAATCCCACCCCTGGCACTTTTCATCTTCTTCTCCGCGCTGAGTAGATTGGGGGGGATGGTCTTTCATCATCATTTCGGATTGGGGTTTTGAGGTTGTAGTCACATTTTTGACAATAATGCGCTCAAGCCGCTTCATACCTCGGTTTTTAAAATGTCTTGGTGAACATTGTAGTGGGATTACAATGCATGTTAACGTCAGGGATGTCGCGGGCAGGGAGGTCGCGCCAGGGGTAGTCGAGAGGGTGCTCATGGGGTGGGATGAGGGAGATCCCGAGGGGATGTGCTGCGCCCGCCACTACACCCTTTCAGATGGGGGTACACTCGCCATAGATGAGCCTATGACCGAGTTCCAGCATTACATCGTATCGGGGCGCACGACGAGGGCCCCGGCCGACACGACCATCTTCTCACCCGCCGGTCATCACGACCCATTGAAGCAGTCTGTGGGCCTTAGGCCCCAGGGGTTCACCCATGCAGGGGAGGGTGAGACCCGGATATTCACAGTCGCGTACAGGGTTCCTAGGCCCGCCTTCCGCTGGGCGAAGAGTAGGTCTAGACACCTCTACGAGACGCCTTGGGTGAACAGGAGCAACATCGTCGCGAGCCAGTTGTTCACCGAGGAGGAACACGCCGTGATGGGGGCCCTCAGGATGCACGCCCTGGACATCCAGACCCACCCCCCGGGCCAGCACAAGGGAACCATCGACGAGGACGGCAACCTTAGGGGGCATAGGAACCCCGCCGAGATAATGTTCTTCCTCAGGGGCACCGGGAAGGCGATGGCTGAGGGGGTCGTGTACGACGTGAGGCCCGGCTCCTTCCTCTATACCAGGGAGGGGACTGAGCACGGAATCTGGAACACGAACGACGACATCCTTGAGTACATATGCCTGGAGATGATAGAGCACGACAAGAGCTGGACGGAGAGGGGGTACCAGGGTCAGACCAACCCGACCCCGTGGAGGTGAATGGATTGCACGTGAACGTCAAGGACGTCGCCGGCGAGGAGGTCGCACCGGGGGCCGTCGAACGAGTGCTCCTGAGCCCGGTCGATGGCGGATTGGAGGTTAGACACTTCACGTTATCTGAGGGGGGAAGCGTGGAGTTCAGTTCACCCCTCACCGAGTACCAGCACTACGTCATCCAGGGATGCGCCACTCAGAACGGTCAAAACGGCTCCCTGTTGCACCAGGACTCGGCTTGGTTCGTTCCATGCAACGCCCCTTGGGGCGGAGAGCCCGTCAGGAGGCACAGCCTCCACCACGCGGGCGAGGGGGATGTGAGGGTGCTCTCTATCTCGTACCGGGTCTCTAGACCCGCGTTCCGGTGGGCGAAGTCGAGGAGCCGTAACCTGCACGAGGTCCCCAAGCCCCACTCGGCGGGGAGGCTGGTAGGTTACGTCCAGATCTTCAGGGAGGAGGACCACGCCGCCATGGGCGCCCTGAGGATGCACGGCGTTGATATCCAGACGAACACGGTGGGGGTAAGCCTGCCGGATCATAGGAACCCTGAGGAGGTGATGTACGTCCTGAGGGGGCAGGGGGTGGCCTTCTCCGATGGCGAGAGCTACGAGATCGCCCCCGGTTCGATGGTCTACACCCCTGAGGGGGCTGTCCATGGGATCCACAGCGTCGAGGAGACGCTCCAGTACCTCGTCGTCGAGTTCGTGGACCACCCCGGGATGTGGCTGGAGCGGGGATACGCTGAAGAATGGAAACCTTCATGGGAACAGCCGTAGCCTAATTTATCCTCTTCCGGTGTCTCCATTCTACTCAGCTGGGTTCAGGCATAATCACGTTACGCGCTGGATTCATGATCCAGAAGTTACAGGCACCAACGCCCAAGCCGGATGGAGGGCGTGGGTTCAAATCCCACCCTCCGCACCAACATCGATTGCTTTATCAGGATAACCCATTTCTTTACCGTTATTATGACCAAGCTTGAGATATCCTTCGAGAAGGGCGGCACCTTAACCGCAACGCTCCTCGAGGATAAGGCACCTGAGACATGCAAAGCAATCCTCGAGGCTCTGCCCGTTACCTCCGAGGTTCTACACGCCCAGTACGCAGGTAGTGAGGTCTACTTCGAGGACTTCCCGGCCCGCGACGACGTGCCCTTCGAGAACACGACCAGCCGCGTGGACGAGAACATGTTCCTCACCAACAAGCACCCGGGCGGGGTGCTGGCCTACTACCCCAACCCCAAGGTGAAGTCTTTCTGCGTGGTCTACGGGGAGATAGTGCCTCGTCGACTTGTGGACGTCGAGATACCGTTGAACGTGTTCGCCGAGATAGACGACAAGGAGAAGGCCGTCGAACTAGGCAGCCGTGTCAGGCGGGAAGGCGTCGAGAAGATCACCGTCAAAGCCAGGAACTAGGCGTGCACCGATAATGTCCCCCCATAAAGTCGATGAGAACAGGGAACGATACATCCAGTTGATCAGGGGGCTCGTCAAGGAATCGAAACACGGCGAGGAGGCGCTTCAGAGGTCAATCGCCGAAAAGCTCTCCACGCTTGGATGCGAGGTCGAGACCCTCAAGCTCCTACCCATAGGCCTCAGCCCCGACAAGGAGTTCGCGGCGGAGGAGAGCATGGGTCTTTCTGAACGAGTCAGCGTCGTCGGAAGGCTAGCCGGAATGGGCGGCGGAAGGCTAGCCGGAATAGGCGGCGGAAGAAGCCTGATGCTCTTCGCCCACCCCGACAGCGAGGAGCTTCGAGGCTTGGATGAATGGACCCATGACCCCTTCGGGGCGGAGGTCCAGGACGGCAGGGTGTACGGATGGGGCGTGGCTGACGACCTGCTGGGCGTGGCCACGATGATCGGGGCACTGGACGCGCTGCTCGACAGCGGCGCGGCTCTGAAGGGCGACCTCTATCTATGCAGCACCGCCAGCAAGCGGAACGCCAGGGGCGTCACCGCTGTCCTCGATAAGGGGTACAGGGCCGACGCCGCGATCTACCTGCACCCGGCGGAGTCCGGCGAGGGCCTGAACGAGATAAAGGCCTTCGCGTCTGGCCTGCTGAGCTTCAGGGTCACCGTCAAGGGGAGGCTCCCGGACACCACCGAGCCGGGTCACACGGTCTTCGCCCACATGGGCGTGAACCCCATAGGGAAAGCCGTTCAGGTGATCCAGGCCCTGGAAACGCTTAACGAGGCCAGGGGAGAGGAGATCAAGAACGAGTTACTGGACGACGCGGTCGGCCGGTCCACGAACATACTGGTTAGTCACGTGAGCTGCGGAGACTCTAAGCTTCTCACCCGCATGGGCGATGAGTGCGTCATAGGCGCGTCGGTGTCTTTCCCCCCGCAGGAGAACCTTAACGACGTGAAGGCTTTGATAGTGGACGCCATGAACGGCCTCTCTGAGCGTGACCCCTGGTTTGGTGAGCATCCGCCGGTTATCGAATGGGTGTTCGGTACGCAGGCGGTGGAGACTCCCGTCGATCATCCGCTGTACCAGGTAACCTGCAGGGCGATAGAGGATGTGATCGGTGAGAAGCCGCACATCAACCCGCTGCACACCGCCAGCGACATCAGGAACCCCATATTATTCGGCGGCATACCAACCGTCGGCTTCGGCTCCATGTCCGGGGGCCTCGTGCACTCCGGTGGACACGACGAGTGGATCGACGTTGAGGACTACCTGAAGGCCGTCCGTGTCTGCGCCAGGATAATCGAGGACTGGTGCAGATAAACCAATATCAGTCACTGATAGGGTCCAACTAATGGGCCGCTCAGCCTGGTCAAAGGTGCAGGGTTGAAGGCCTTGTCTGTCAGTTGTGGATCAATCTCCGCGCTAGCGCCTTACACCTCTCAACAGCCTCCTCGTTCTCCAGAACCTCTCCCCTCAGATCACCTGCCTTGACGTTGACGGCGACGAATGGAGGCTTCTCCACCGACACCAGCCTGAGACCCGTGTCTTCTAGGTACTCCACTATGTTGCGAAGGGCGTCCTCGCCGAACTCGCCCCTTCCTGAGAGGGCGAAGACGCAGAAAGGCTTCTCGCCCTCGAATAACACGTAATCAGTGTTCACGATCGGCCCAGCGTAGCCGAGGTGTCTACGCATGTGAACCATCGAGGCCATCCTCTCCACGAAGGCGATGAACTTCGACGGAGCGAGGAGATACTTCGGCACCGCGAATATCAGGGCGTCTGCCTTCTCCATCTTACCGAGTACCTCGTCGAGGTCGTCAACAAGGACGCAGCCTCTATCTACGCATTCCTCGCAGGCGGTGCAGAAACTGATTTCCTTCTCGGCCAGTTGTATAATCTCATACTCACAGCCAAGTGAGTCTAGGACCGCCTCCGAAAGGATGTAAGAGTTGCCGTCTTTTCTGTGGGACCCGCATATCGCCAAGAGCTTCATCTTCACCTAGTCCGTTCGAATGAATCACAATTAAATAAATCATGCGAGGCGGGTGGGATTTAAAAGCCATCCGTACCCCGCCTGTCTGACTCATCTGTTCAGCCGGTTGTACTTTCTCAGCACCTCGACGAGCCTGTCGTGGGGCAACGCGTACACGGTGTTGCCGTCTATGCCCGTCATGGTCTCAGCGGCCACAAGCGCGTTGACGATGGCCTCCTCCGTCGCCTGAGCCGTGGCGAGGAACAGCGGCGACATGCGGTCGTTGGACAGCATCCTCAGCTCCGACACCTTCTCTCTCCCGTGGGCTCCCGGGTTCGCGGTGGAGAAGGCGATGAAGATGTCCCCCGAGCCGTCGCTGCTGATTCCCCCCACCCTAGATATTCCGAGGGGAACCCGCCGCGCCAACCGCTTCAGCTGGTGGGGCAGCAGGGGGGCGTCCGTGGCCACCGCGACGATG
>JGI2171J19970_10000584_pt1 | contig 19800 bp, 18 predicted proteins | sample DeeMarSWOR324_28_FD_19970 | JGI IMG/M metagenome (IMG submission 19970) | reverse complement strand
ATGACGCTTACAAGGACGACGGATTCTGGGTTAAAATCGACGGACCCGCCAGCCTATTCAAACTCACCAGACGCTACGGCACCGCAATAGCCAAGCTCCTACCCGCCATCATAGCGAGTTCCAAATGGACAGTTGAAGCTAAAATCCTCTGGAAATTCACAAACCAAATCTACACCTTCAAATTCGAAAGCTGGAAACACGCGCCCCTCTTCGGAACTCACCCAATCACCGAGTCCTACGACAGCGCCGTAGAAGAAGACTTTGCCAAACGCTTCCAAGCCTTAAACTCCGACTGGCAGCTTAAGCGAGAACCCGAACCCGTCATAACAGGCCAACACGTGCTCATACCAGACTTCTCCTTCGAAAGAGAAGGCACAAAATTGTACATGGAAGTCGTCGGCTTCTGGACCACAGAATACCTCTTACGGAAAATAGCAAAGCTAAACAGAACAAAAGAACGCATTTTAGTGGCCGTCGACGAAACCCTAGCCTGCGAGAAACTAACAAAACTCGAAAACCAACAAACCCTAAGCATAATCTACTACCGAAACAAAATACCTTTAGGTCCAATCCTGCGATACCTACAAGACGCCTTCAAAGAAGTACACACCAAACAAACAGAGTTCCTAAAAAACCTCAACGTAACATTCACTGAACCAATAATCAAATTCGAAGAATTTGCCACCAGAACCGGCGTATCCACCCAAGCCGTAAGAGCAGCCCTAACCGAAAAAACCCCCAGCAACTACACCGTGCTACCAAACAGTCTAATTCGAAAAGACAAACTTGACCAAATCAGAAAGAAACTAGACAAGCAACTGGCCAAAACTGGAAAACTCTCCCTAACCGAGGCCGCAAAAATCGCCCAAACAGAACAGCAAGACCTAACTTCATTCCTCCCAACAATAGGCTACAAAATAATCTGGCACGGCATCAACACCGAAAAAGCCGAAGTCATCAAACCCAAATAGCGCGCAAAGGATCAAGATCCTAGAGGGTCTGGCAATAAATTTTCATATACTGCAGCTGATAGATTAGATTTAGCAGGCTAATAGCAATTGTATAATAGGTTTCAAAATTAACGTCAAGTTTTGGAAACATGTTATTGAAATCTGCATTTTTGCTATAGGAAATTTTTTCCACATCATTCCGTATTGACTCATATGTTTTTACGAGATTCATGATTACAGTTTTCAGCATTCTAGATTTGACTGAATCAAAAGGCTGATTTAAACTTGATTTTGGATTATTATACTGTGCTTCAACTAAAGCATCTGCTATTTTTTTAATATCAAGACAGTGTTTATTTATCCGTTGGCTGATATACTTCATCGCAGAATGCTTTTCTTGATTTATCATAGCGGATTCCTCCGAAAATCTTACTCGATTGGACACTTGCCGCGTTTCGTCTTTGATTAAACTCTTGAGGATTTCTGCACTTCCCTGAGATACTCGATCAAAGCGTTAACTTTGTCCTCATAGTCCTCTTCAGTAAGAAACTCCATGTATTCATTCGACGCATTGACAATGCTTTGCCGCTCATCCGCGGTCAGGACCTGCGAGACTATTACGCCTTCAAGCCACTTGGCAGCAGCTATTCGCTTATCCAAGTCTAAACTTTCAAACGTCTCCGCTAACTTTTTCAGAGGATCCTTACCTGCAACAGTGCGCATTATTTTCCCAAACAATTTAGCAGCTAAATCAATTATTAGTTTTATGTATTAAGAATTTGAATAGAGAGTAAGCTTGCGCGCGTCAAACACAAATCTAATCTTCTCTATCTGTTGTGTGCGTGCGCACCCCCGCCCCCGCCCGCGCATGCGTCCGTACCCTGTCTGTAACTCAGTCTCACTGTCTGTCACACAGAGCGCGAAGCTACGAGTTTAGTTACTAAACAAAAGAATTAAATTAAGTTTAATGTAACACATTACCATTCAATTTTATATTATGGGAGAGAGCAGACAATCCAAACCTTTGCTGTATTGGCGGAGAGCGTAACGAAAGAATACGGAAAAAAGGAGGTACTCAACAAAGTAAATTTGAAAATAAGCAAAGGAGAATTTTACGCTCTAATGGGCCCTAACGGATCAGGCAAGACCACGTTAGCTTCAATCTTAGCTTCTGTGAAGTCCCTGACCAGCGGAAAAATTGAAATTTTTGGAAAAAAGCCTGGAGACGCAAAGAAAATCACAGGGTATGTTCCTCAGGAGAATTTTTCGTCGCCCCTTCTTACTGGAAAAGAGAATTTAATGTATTTTGCTGAACTTTTGGGCTATACGAAAAGTGAAGCAGTTGAGATAGTTGAGGGACTACTGAAGAAAGTTGGATTGTGGGAAGATGCTGACAAGCGGGTTTCTCACTATTCAGGTGGTATGAGAAAGAGACTAGAAGTAGCTACTATTCTCTTTCCAGGTTTGAAGCTTCTTATTTTGGATGAACCAACCACAGGATTGGATCCATCAGCACGAAGGAAGTTTTTAGGGTTAGTTCAAGAACTTAGAAATGATGAGACGACTATTCTTTTAATAACGCATATTGGTGCAGACGCCGATTTGGCTTCAAGAGTCGGCTTGATAGACAGAGGAGTAATCATCGCTGAAGATCAGCCAGAAAAACTGAAAAGGAACAGCGGTCTTGAGAACGTTGTGAACATTGAAACTTCAATTAAAAGCAATAAAGTCGCTAGTGTCCTAAGCAAGTTTAGCGAAAAAATGAAAGTCTTGGAAACTGAAACTGGATACAGAGTATTCACAGAAGACGTCGAAAAAGCAACCCCCAAGATAGTTAGGTCCCTTGATAAAATTGGGTGTAAAGTAATCAGGATGGAAACTACGAAACCTTCCCTGGAAGATGTATTCTTCAAATTGACAGAAAGAAAGGTTAGCGAGGGGGACTAATTGGGTCAAATTACCGCGACTTGGAACAAGACAATTAAAGAGTTCCTGAGGCAGAAAACTGTGCTTTTCTGGACGATAGGCTGGCCAATCATTTGGGTGCTTATTGGCAGTTTCTCATTTACTGGAGATGCACCTGCTGAAATAGTCGCGTACACTAGAGGTGCTATTTCCATATCAATGATGGTTTTTGGTTTGATGACAGCTGGAATGGCAAATCTTCCTGGCAACATTGCCCAAGACAGGGAGAGAGGCTTGCTCACAAAGATTATGTCAATGCCCATAAGTCCTTGGAGAGATTTCGCAGGTAGGATTCTAGCTTTGTTGGCTTTTTCTGTTTTGTCTGCAATGCTTGTTATAGCAGTTGGATTTGCTTGTGGAGCAAGATTCTTCTTCACAGGGATCAACTTTATGGCATCTCTTGCATTTATTCTACTAATTTTCGTCGCCTCAGCTGGAATAGGAATGCTCATCGGAACATTTGTAAAACACGTGCATGGAGCCATAATGAGTGGAGTGGGTCTTACGGTAGTATCCGCAGCGTTGTCTGGTGTGATGACGCCTTATGCATATTTACCATCCGTTCTTCAAGATTTCGCGAGGATTTACCCAATTTCATCGGCCAATTCGGCGATTACTTATCTTCTGGTTGGAGCAGAATATGCGGGTTACAATCCCCTAGAATATGCGAGTCAACCTGTTCTTACTGCACTTGTTGCGTTATTGCTATTTGTTTTGGGGCTGATTACCTACTCAAGATTTTGTTGGAAAAAAGAGTAAGTGGGGGATTAAAATTTAGTCCCCAAACCCTCTCTCATTCTCCAACTCCCTAACTCGCCCCTACTCTCCTACTAACCCTCTCTCTAAAAAAACAAAATTCGCACATAACCGCAAACAAACGCGTGCTAATTTTGAGAAGTAGCGAGTTATGTTCTCGTTCTTAGAATCCCAGTTCTTCTCTTGTAATGTTCAACTCGTTCTTTAGATATCGTTGGTTATACAGTTTCCTGATTTTCAAGATTTTTTCTGTGCCTTCCTCCGTTTCTTTCTCAGAAATCATGATTTCTCCTTCGAAAAGACTTAGAATTGCTTGTAATTCTTCTTGAGGATGCATATAAGGATCAACTACTGCCAAAGTGGTAAAGCCTCTTGATCTTAACTGCGAAAGAAGCCCATTAAGCCATTTTCTGGTGATTACAGCGTGATGCTGCAGTAAAACATCTGATATCAGTTCGATACAGGCTCTCCGAGGACCACTTTGCGACGTATCTAGCATGCGGAAAGCCTTGATTAAGGTGATGTCAATATCTGTAAGACTCTCCACTCCCTTCAGTTTGAACACGTTGGGCAGGCTCTTAATCATCATGTCTGCGTGAGGATTGCAAACACAAATGTAAAAGTTTGACGGAAATTTTTCTACTAAAGCTCTTCCATTTCCTGGTTCTACGGCGACATAAAAGGTTATTTGCCCAGCTTCAGCTCCAGTTTCAAGGAATTTCTGGATAAGTAGTTCTCTTTCGTCACTTGAAGGCGAAGTCATTAAAACCGCATAGTTTTCAGGTATCCCGCCAAGCAGCAAATCATCCAGACCCTTATATCCCGTCGTAATGCGACCTGAAACAACAGCTTCTGAAACCTCCAAGATCTTAGGTTGAGGACTTTTTGTGACGAAACGTGATGTTGATGATGTTACAGATAGTGGTTGAATAGTTTTTTTACTTACAAGATGATGTCTTAACTTTTTCACTTCATTCTCAAGTTTTGCTCTATCGCTTGAAGTAGCTGCTCCTCCAGAAACCTTAACATTGTAGTCGCAGCGAATTGTAAGTAGAGTTGTGGAATAGAGTTGTAGATCTCCTACTGGGTTGAATGAGACCCTGAGGTTGATCCTGTGAGCAGCTGTCTTCGAGGTAGACGGATCTTGAAGGTTGCCTCGTTTCTTTAATACAAGCAGTGTAGGTCTAATGGCGCTCTGCTCGCTGTATCCAAGTGTTATTAGGAAGTTTCGTGCAGCATCGTATGTCTTCACAACGTCTGCATCGATCACAAAGGACTTCGATACTTTCAATTGCGCATCAGCTACCTAGGTACTCATAAAGGTAGCTAAAAATATAAAAACTTGTCACTGCGTTTGACCTGGCTTCTTGTAGCGTTCTAAACCCTTTGGTGTTACAGTTTCACATTTGTATAATCTAGCGTTTATACAAATCGTAAGCGTAAAAGAACTCGGTTGGACTATGCACCCAATTTACAACGTTAAACCTTGTAACGTCATATATGTCTGCAACGTAAAGAAAGATTACGGGTATCTGCTCTACAATGCGTTCTTGCGCTTCATCATATGCCTCTAGACGTACATCTTCAGACAGAGTGCTTCGAGCTTGATCTATTAGATCGTCCACTCGTGGATCCGAAAATCCGAAGATATTGGCGCCGTATGGGGCTAGGCTGGATGAGTGAAACTGTGGTGTTAGGTAGCTGTCAGCGTCAAAATAGTCGGGAATCCATTTGTTTAAGCACATCTCATATTCCATTGAGGTGTATTTCTCTATTGCAGAGTCCCAATCAAGCCCTTCTAGTGTTACGTCAATTCCTACATCTGACAGGCTGTCTTTAATTACCTCAGCGGTCTTCCTTCTCACTAAGTTGTCAATATTGTAGGTGAGGGTGATTTTAAAGCCGTCTGCGTACCCTGCTTCAGTGAGGAGTTGCTGTGCTTTAGTGACATCGCGTTGTGTTAATGATAAGTTTTTGTATCCAAATATGTTTGGAGGTACTGGTCCGCCGATTCTGGCGGCTCTGCCATCAATTGCATCGCTGATTATGGCATCGTAATCTATAGCGTAGGCTATGGCTTCTCTTACTTTTATGTCGTTTAACGGTGATTTTTGAGTGTTTAAGCCTAGGAATTCTATGCTTGACCCAACTCCTTTAATTACTTTCACATCGGGATTATCTTCTAGAGCTGTCAAGTCTTCTGCTGGGACACCTGGCGGGCATGTGAAGATTCCATCAACATCTCCGCTCAGCAGTTCGGCTTCACGCTCAGCCGCTTCAAGTGTTACCTTGAAGACCAATTTTTCGAGTTGTGGAGCGCCTTTGAAGTATTCTTTGTTCGCTGTTAACACGAGTTCCTTTCTTTGGTCCCAATGGTCAAACTTGAAGGGGCCCGTTCCAACAGGATTAATGTTAAAGCCTATAGGTGGGTCTGTACCAGTGCCCATTGTTTCAGCAGCGTCTTGGCTTACGATAGAGGCGGCTGGATGAGCCATTACTTGGAGAAATGGTGCAAAAGGCTCGTACAAAGAAAACTTTATCTTATAAGTTTCTAAGACTTCGGTGCTTTCTATTACTGAGAAGAGATAGGATGGATAGCCTCCGAGCTCCATTGCCCTATCGAAGGAATATTTTACGGATGTTGCATTGAAAGGTGTAGAATCATGGAACATTATGCCCTCTCTAAGATTGAATATGAAAGTTTTTGAGTCAGGAGTATCCCAACTGGTCGCTAAGCTAGGCTCAATTTCCGTTGAACTTTTTTCGTATTGAACGAGCCTATCGAAAACGTTTAGCGCAATGCTGAAGGAGTCTGTATCGTATGCCAAAGCTGGATCCAGATCTCTAGGTTCCAAGATGGTGGTGAATGTGAGCAGTCGCTCGCGTTCACTTTCTTGGTATGGGAGGTATAGTGCGAAGTAAGACCAAGTTCCTGTTAACGCTAAAACCACTATTACAGCAACCACGGCGATTTTAAGCTTGCGTGAGTTTCTGGATTTCTTTTCCAATTACTTCCTCTCCGATATAATTATTTTCAGCGTTTCTCTATATTAATAAAAAAGGATAAAAAATTTTGCTTTTTCTGTTAAGTCAAATTCGGCTCCGTAGTTTACCATCTCCCCCAAGCAAATCCTGGACCTGTGGCACTGAATGTGTCCCCAGCATAGTCACCTGTGACGATGTCTCCAGTTATGGTTACAGATGTGGTGTGGGCTGGAATGCCGTCTTGCTTGACTAGGTAAATTTTGATCGTATAAGTGTTAAAGAACTCGACTTGAGTCTGATCGGGAGTAATTTCTGGGAGGGGATCGCCTTTCTGGTCATAAATTAATATACTAATGGAGGAAGGATCAACATCATAGGCTAAGAAGAAACCTTTTTCAGTATCAAAGTTTGTTTCGATTGTGAAAGTGATGTCTTTGCCTTTCTTCTCCGATATCAAATAAGCGGAGTGTACTTCCCCAATAGCAGCTACCGTGGCGACAAATGTAATGGCGATTAGTGTTAGTACTACTAGCATCGCTGTGATGCGCCTGTATTTCATTTTTGGTTGTCACCTCCTCTTATTTTCTTGCGGATTTTTGGAATATTGATGCAGCAGGCTAGCGCAAAAGTCATCGCCAAGGAAGCCATGAGAGTTCCTAGTGGGGTTTCCGGGATAACGAAGAACCCTGCGGTTACTAGGATATCGCTGTCGTCGAGGGCATCTATACCAGCGTCATATTGGCCATTCCCGTTCACATCGACAACGATGTCATATTTTCTGGGAACTAGAGGTGAACTCCATACGAGTGTTGTTTGAACATTTCCCCCAGCGTCTGAGGATACTGTTGTTGCTGTCCCGGAGACACGGGCGGGGATTGTCATACCATCACTCCAGACAGCTTCATCCACTACCACATATAGGTCATACGTCGTAGAGGGCAAATAACCGTTCCCTATCACATATACTTCCTCCATCAGGTCGAACTTGTTCTTTGTAGCTCCAGTTGAATCGCAGCTCTCGATGGTTGATCCAAACCCAACGCTTTGTACGCTGTCCGGACTGACTGTTGTAATTACCTGCTGGCCGGCTGGTTTTGTTTTATCCAACAATTCAATATTCACTGTTCCCTCAGGATACTCCACAGCAAGGGCAAAACCTGCGAAATTAGTATCTATAGTGCCAAATCCAGTGAAATCTTCTGGCAAGTCCTCTCCCACTGCAATTCCAGGGTCAAGGTTGATGGAGAATTGGGCGTCGAAACTGGTTTCAACTGTACTTCCATCGGCACGAGTAAATCTAAGCGCAAATCGCTCGCCCTCCGGTCCTGTGTCTGGGGTGCCATGTGGCAGACTATACCATGTGTAGGGTAATTCAACTGTGACGACACCGTCTACTTCGTAGATTATGCCGTTGACTAGCAGGATTTGAGGGTCGTTGGGGGTGGTCTTGAGGCTGCTGAAGAGGGGTTCGAAAGTGCTGTCTGTGTTTACCCACACGCTGGCTGTTGATTGGTAGGGTGCTAGACCCATGAAGTCGTAGCCGCTTCGCCATTCATTCTGTTCAGCCCAGTAACCGTTGCAGGGAAGTCCCGGATTGAAGTTTACATATTGTTCGGGGACCCCGTAGTACAAGCCAAATGTGTGTCCAATTTCGTGGGCTGCACCTGAGTAGTAGCCGTCTAGAACCACTACACCTTTTACGCCTGGGCCAAAGCTCACGCCTACTGCGGTTTTTTTGCCCTGCACGGCACCGTGATACGCGAAATAGTTCTTATAGTTGCCTCCAGACTGCAGGTCTGGTCCAATTGCTACGCCAATAGCGTTTGGACTGTTGGGGAACCTTAGTTTTGCCTGTTGAGCTATGTATTGACAGTCCTTGAGCATACCCAAGTAGTTAGGTTGTGTTGCTTGGCCCGCTATGCCCTCGCGGTTTGAATCAACTATTAGGTTTGGAACAGGGTATACGGCGTTTATGAAGTCGCGAGTATTCTCTAACATGGTATCGAAATCACCATCGGAATCAGTATTAATAGTCCCGTAGTCACCCTCCCGGGATAGGTGAGAATAGTATAAAGCAAGCTCAAACGTCTCTTTTACCGAAACAAGGGTTTCTTTCGGGGGAAGAGAGGCTTGGGTAGCACCATAGATGATAGTGCACGTTATCGTGTAATCTCCGACGATACTTGGAGGACTTAAATCGAAAATTGTGATGCTGTCGTCCTTGATCCCCTGCCCAGTTGTCGTGGCCTCCAGAGAATCGAAGAAGCCGCTAGGGGATGAGGTTAAAAATATTGTTACAGAATCGGAAAGTTCGATGGGACCAGTTGGAGCTAAAGCATCGCTTAAGTTCACAAGTATTTTGGTAGGCTTATCTTTCACAAGGTCTATTTTACCGTCAGGTTGAATGTCCGGATCCCATGTCACCTGAACAGGTATAGCACGTCCACACGGAACACTGTAAGTCATCATTGACGGCGTAGAAGGATCGCCTCCGCCAGCTTTTTTAGCAAATGCAGCATCGGGAATCAATGCATTGCTAAAATCAACAATCGCTGTTTCACCAGGAAGTACGTTTAGGGTCACTGAAATCTTATTGGTATCTAGTGTTTCCTCTTGAACAGGAACGGCATTCACAGTTATGTCGGTACCATAGTTGTACTTCTTTATCTGTGCTAACGAGTAAGTTCCCGTTGGCAAGGATGAAAATAAAATACTTCCGCCACCCTCCGCAGGGAGAAGAAACTGTTCCACCGGGGTCCCCACTTCGTCGAAGAGAGTGTAGCTCCAATCATCAAGCGGAATTGGTGAATACGGATCAAGCACATTATTGACAGATATTTCTCCGAACTGAGAAAACTTTTGAATTCGATCATTGCCTGTGTCTGCTACGTAGACCGAGCCATAACCATCAACGGCAACACCACTTGGATTATTAAATAGACCAGGACCGGAGCCAAAGCCACCCCAAGAATCCAAAAGAACACCGTCCCCAGTAAACTTGGAAACAGTATTAGAAACCTTATTTGTTAGGTATACATCTCCAGCATCATCAACAGCTATACCACCAATCACAAATCCGCTTAGAACCCAAGTATCTATCCAATGTAAATCATAACTGGATAGAACTTGAACTTGACCACTTTCTGCAAGGTAGACACGCTCAGACGCATCGTCAAAGGCAATATTTACAGCGCTATCATACGCATCGGAAGAATATTCAAGAAACAAGACACCATCATTATCAACGTACTTTCCGACAGGACCGCCTGCTTCAGGATCAAACTCTGCTACGTAAACAGTTCCAAAATCATCAACAGCAACAACGCCAGGATAGAACCCTGAAAAGAAATATTCCCAAAGCTTTTCACCAGTAGTGCTTGAGAAAGAGTATATAGATTGACCATAAGGAGCTGTTACATATACGGCGCCACTAGAAAAAGCAAACCCCTCCACATATACCCCTTCTGTTTCCCCTACCCACCTAAGAGTACCAGAATTATCAAATCCTTGAACACGAGTATTTTCGGCATCTACAACAAAAAAGTTACCAGAATTATCAGCTGCAACGGAAGAAGGATCCACGAATCCACCCCACTCACCTTCGAAAATGAAGCTTGATTGAGACTTTACTGTTTTGATAGTAAATGGAAATGCAGCTAAAACTATAAGTGAGATCCAAAATACTGCAGCTAAACGTAGATAATTTCTCATAGCAATACACCCTCTCCCTATAAGACGGATTGTTTTTATTGTGTAAACAGTATTTAAGATTTTGTAGAACAATCTTCTATAATTTTAACAATGCTTGTAGATATAGAATCTAATCAACCGTTGGAAAAAAAGAGGAAAGCAGGAATTTTAATGGTGGAGTGGCAGATGCACAAATTGTAAATACATTTTGACATCACCAAATTTTTCATTTCCGAAATTTCAATGCAAATATTTGGAACTACTACACAGCTTGCTATAGAACTATTTTTCATAGCGTGACGACATCCAAGATTGAAGCTATTCTCTTGACGTTTGATTAGTCACACGCCAAGGTTTGTGCGCGCTAAGTTTGAGCAAAGGTCTAGGCGTAACAGTTTGCGAGTGAAAGCTTAACCAAACCAGCCGATGAAGAGAGAAGACTGTGAAATAATATATATGATAAAACATATTTTATGACAGGTTATGACTTTGCTCGCGATTATGATGCACTCTTATCGAGGTGGAACCGGTAAGACTCTTTTGGCCGTAAATCTTGCAGCTTCATACTCTAAGAAGGAAAAGGTTTGTCTACTTGATTACGACTTCAGCGCTCCAGGTTTACATGGTATGTTCGATATACCTGAGCCTGACTTTTGGATTAATGACTTCCTGAATGGTGATTGTGAAATAAATGAAGTTCTTTCTGAAGTTTATCCGAATCTACATGTTGGGTTCGCTTGCCCTGACTCAGAGGTTGTTAGAGCTATGCTGGGGAAGTCTAGAAGTTGGGAAACGGAGGCTTTAAACAAAACTGTTTCCTTGAAAAATACATTGACGGATATGGGCTTCAATAAGCTCATATTTGATACACCTCCAGGTTTAGCCTACTCGGCAATAAATGCGGTTATTGCGTCGGATGTTGTTGCCTTAGTTATGAGAATGGAAAGTCTGGATATACTTGGGACAAAGGAAATGGTGAAAGGATTATATGAGCTTTTAGAAAAGCCTTCCTTTGTTGCTGTTAATATGGTTCTGCCGCCACAGCAAAAGGCTCTGACTGCAACACTGGAGAATATTTTTGGAAATCACATATTAGGGTACCTACCATGCCTCTGCGAGGTCAAGTCGTATATTGCTGAAGGAAAACTTATTTTCGTAGATGAAAAAATAGATTACGCGAAAGCCGTGCTGAAGCTGGCACAGGACATCGAGAATTTCTGCAAGAATCATTCGTAGTCAAACTTGTTTTTTTCCTACGAACTTATTCTTGACGCTATCCAAGTATTCTAAAATTTTTCTCTTCTCAATTAATTCCTTGGGAAGTGCCTCTTCAGCTAGAAGCAAAGGTGGTATGCAGAGAAACAACAGTAAACTCGAGAACAACATGTATGCGTTTATTTGAGATGTACTAACGCTTCCGAAACTGGCTCCTGTTATTATCAGACCTAACATTTGGGCAGATGCTATCAATCCAAAACCTGCACCATAAAATTTTCCTCTTGATCTTGCGGGGGCCAAGTCAGCCCAAATGATGAACGATGAGATAACTACGAAAGAATAGCCTATTGCTAATGGAATTATGAACACATAGCCGACGTTTAACCCTGCAATTCCGAAAACTGCAAGAGAAACTCCAGTGATAGCGAGTCCTATGATTGTTGGAAACTTTCTTCCTCTCAAATCGAGCTGGATGCCGGCAAAGATTGCTCCGATTACGAAGGGGATGGCCCAAACTATGTAAAAGACGCCAGTGCTAACGTTGTCTTGAATTGTTGGAAAAACTATTGATAGCAGAATTCCCGCAACTAAATAGAACAGAAAGATCGGGATTGCATATAGGGCAACTTGTTTTGGGGGAGGCCCTCTTCTTCCTTTCGATGAAAGGATTTCCTGTGTCTTTTCTTGAGGTCTGAAAGCCAGAGCTAGGAAGGTTATTAGAAGCCAGCTTCCGATGATTANTATTTTAGCATTAGGTGTAGAGCCAATTTCGAAAGGCTCAGATATTAAAAATAATTGTGCAATAGGTACTGCAAGTCCGGCGGCTAGCCCCATTATTCTTCCTCTATCTTCTGGTAACGAATGGTCCGAAAAATAGGCGCCCAAAGCAACTGGACCTACACCAGCGGCTAAGCCTAGCAGGATGGCCAAAAGGAAAGAGTCACTGAAGTTAAGCCAGACAAAAGCGAAGGTTATTCCTGAGACGATGAGTGTGGATGACAGTATGAACAATATTCTCCTGAAAGTTTTATCGATAAAGTATCCGCTGGCTAAGCTTGAGACAACCATGGAAACTAGGAATAACAAGGACCATCTCCCCTTTTCAATGCTTAAAGCATTAAAGCCGTCGAAATAGGCAGCTATTATTGGTCCAAAGAGGGGAAAAGCAAAAAGCCAGCTTAAGTAAACGATAATAAAAATTAATAATATTGCGAATATGTTTCTGTTAATTCTGAGCTTAAAGTATCTTTTTATAACCTCTCTTTTTGCAAGTTTCTTCATGGCAAGATTTATGTTGTCTGGGTTTAAAAGATTTCTTGGCGTTAACTTTTCTTTAGATTCTAAAGGCAGCTTTTATATGTTAGTTAGTCAAGAAAACTAGAAACAGAGAAAAAAGGATAGTTTAACGTATTATTATTTGGTGTTTGTGAAAAGAGCGCCCGCTGAAAGAGAAAAGATAAGATAGCAAAAGAAATAACAAGAGAGAAAATCAAAATTTGATTTAGCCACATCAATTATGGCTTTAGCGCGCGGCAGAGAGCCATCTTAGATCTCGGTCCTATTTTAATATACGGCAAAAAACTGAAAACAGAATAAAAATAGAAAAAGTTAATCAATTAAGTCTATAGCAAAACCGACCTAAAGTTGAATCTTCTCTCTGTTCAAAGATTTTCCGGTGGCTTCGGCCTTATCCAAGGCTCTAAAGTGCGTTTTAGCTTAATGCTAGTTTTAAGTGCTGTTTCCGTTTCCATGCGGGAATGTAGGAATCGGGTATACCTCGGTCACGCCGTTAATGCTCTTCAATTTTTTCTGTACAAACTCTAAGGCTTTAGCGTTTTCTTCAGCATTTATCCACAAACCCGCGTCCCATGATCCGAAAATGTTAATGCTGTACAGAAGATCTACACCAGCAACAGGCTTCTGATCCATATTCCTTATGGCCGACAAAGTTTCCATTAATTTGGTCGGGTTCACTTTCAACAGAACCAAATATTCTGGCATTTTTTTCCCTCACTACTTGTTTCTGTAAATATTCCAACACGCTTAACTTAACTCTTGTGAATTGCAAATAATTACTCTGACTTGATATTGAAAAAACGTACTTTAGAAAGACCTATTCACGGAGTCTAAATTTGGAATATTATGATTCACGAAATAAAGTATTATGTACAATGGTTATACCTTTAGCATACAGGTCACATAAGCCAAGAGAGAGAAGGCTCAAGATGCAAATAAAAGAGACTCACAACCATGATTACCTCGTTGAGCACAAGGAAAAGATCGAGATTGCTATGGCTAGGCTTCAGTCTCTAAAATGTAAGGTTGCCGAGTTAAGGTTACATTGTGAAGAACTGAAGAAGCGGCAACCCGAAAGTCAAACGCCCGCTTTAGTATGCAACAAATGTGGCAAACATATCAAGCATGGTCAAGAGGTCATACTAAGGGATTCTCTTGGAGAAGTGAAGAGCTGTTATCACAAATATTGTTTTAAGGGAATCTGGCGTTCTCAAATTTGGATTTTTGACTATTTATCTCCTGGCTTCCTTAGAAAGGTAGGAAAGAGCCGATAACAAAATTTACGTTTCCCATTTCAGCTGTCTCATTTATTGATTGATTTTTGTCTGCAAAATTTGCTGCGAATAAATATTCGCGAATCGTAAGATTTAAGTCTAACGCTGAATATCACAATAATAACAAAAAACCGGAGGAAAAAAGCAATATGCCAGAATATTTGGTCCTAATGAAATTGAACCCAGGAAAAATAGTTGACACCCTAGGAGCCATAAGAAACATGGAGGAGAAACCTGTTGCTGGTGTGGATCTGTGCTACAGCATGAACATTTTCGGAGCATGGGATGTCGGAATTTGGATCAACGCTGAAAACAGTTCCGAAGTAATAGACTTTGTTCAGAAAAAGGTAAAAGGCCTCAACGGAGTTACTGAAGTATATACAGTCCCCACGTTTCCGCATGGAAACGGCGTCAAGAACGGAAAAAACTCAGAGGAGCAGAAGGCCCCTTTAGGGACTTAAAGAAGCGAAAAAATCCAAAAAGTCGAAAATAGGGTTCAATGAAGTACAGCAAATCGTAATTTCTTACTAATTCCTTAGTTTCTTCAAACTTGCTAAAAAAACACACCGCCAAACGCAAGGGTGACCAAAGCAAGTTTACGCAATAGATAAGAAAGCATGTTTTGGACCAAATGTAGGAGCACTGATTCACAAGAGTTAACTCAAACCGGCAAGAAATAAAAGTCATGGGAAAGTAATGGCAGAAATTGAAGTCTTTCCACAGAAAATAGTCGATACAAGAACTCTCATCCTTAAATCTAGGCTTGATTCTAAAGCGGCTATACTCCAAGGTGAAAAATTAAAAACCAGCTTTTTTACCAAATTTGGTTTTCTGAAGCCTAAATCTGAAGATGTAGCACTTACTGCTTTTAACAAATACTACGAACCATACATTGTTATCGGGGGTAAGTACTCCATAGATTACTGTAAAAGGCATAACTACGCCATTAGGGTTGAAAATACCACAAAGGAGATTTACATCGACGGCAAAAAACTAAAATCCGAACCTCTTACTCCAGAAAAAACAGCAAAAGTTATCAAGCTTGTGGGAGAAGAACATGCTCATTATGAAAACGAAACTTACCTAATTCTTGATAGAATGATGCAAGAAGTTACTCCAGAAAATCTTCCTTTTGCGCCTTTTGAACATGAACAGGAAAACAACCCAGAAGCCGATTTCGATTTAAGAAGAACCAAAATTACTCTAGAAGAAGAAATAGCAATTCTACGTTCTAGAATAGCAAAAAGACCCCCAGATGTGGCAGAAATCGTCAGAGAAATATTTGAAATAAACGAGCGCACAATAATCTACAGCCCAATTTACGAAATCAATTTTCAAAACAACAAAAATGGAAAAAACATTATAGCACTAATAAATGGCATTACCGGTGAAGTGGCTATAGCAAAAAATGAAAAAATAACCTCATCCGAAAAACTCGCCCCAGAATCTATAGAAATCTATAGATCTGTAGAAAACCTTTCCGCAACAAAAGCAGAGTTCTTTCAAAGGGATTCAAAGCCATCACAGACCTTAAACAATCCACATATGTCAAATCCGACCGCAATGGACCGCAATGAAAACGCTGCTGTTGGAAAAACAAGAGATGATTTGCCCAATTCACAAAAGCAAGAAAACACAATAGGGTCAACCGCAGAAAACGCTACACATTTAGCTGCAGACTTCTTAAAGCGCCTGGGTTATGTACATGACCAAATCCCGACCAAAATGTATCGGGACGGGGAAACCGAAGTCGTAGAAGTAAGCCTTCAAAAAGCAAACGCGATAGTCCATATTGACAATAAAACAATGGAAGTCAAAGGGTATGAGATCCAAGATACAGAGATTAATCAAGGGTTCTTTAAATCAAAACGAAGACTCATATTGATACTATCTTCAATTTTCACAGTTGCTATTGTTTTAAAGCTCCTGAACATTTTCTAAATACGGTCGCGCGCGCCCACCAATGATGGGGGCAAATTCGTCAACAGTTTATTTGACTCATTAATGCAATAGTTGAAACAACAAAGATCAGTTAACACAAATCAATATGGTCAAGAAATACGAGCAGTTCACAACTAATTAATCCAACATCCGATTAAGTTAACGCTAAGTGGTGGAGTTGAGAAGGTCCAAACTCGAATTGTACATTTCAACTCTTGAAGCCTTAGCATATCATGGACCGATGAAAATCACGAGAATCACTTATAAAACTGGAATGAACTGTAGCCCGCTTAAACTAATTTTAAAGGATTTGATTCGGAATAACCTTGTTGAAGAAAAGACGCTGAAAAAGAACACAACTGTTTATGTAGCAACTCCAAAAGCTAGGAAAACTTTGTCTTATTTCAAGGAGTTAGGAGAAATGCTACCCACGGTAGAATGAGCAAAGAATGGGTCAGAAAAACGCGCGATAAAGAAATTTCAAGACTGTTTTATTCTTTCCGCTGTTACTGCATCAAGCACTAGTATTCTTTCTTCTCCAGTTTTCACCCACCTGAACAAAAGCTTATATCTAGGACAGTAAATTACTGTGCGGTCGGTTATTTCAAATACTTCTTCCACAATTCTGTTTATGTCTTTTGGGCGCTTAGCTATTCTCTCCCTGACAAAATTCACGTCCGCGTTTTCAGCAAGTTCTTCTATCCCAAATTGCGCAATTACTTTCTCAGGTTTCTTCTCTGGGGATCCAGGAGGGATATTGTCAGCATCAGAATCTCGGCCATCTTTGTCTAGAAATAAAACCGCTTTTGATTCTTTGATCAGTCGCTCTTCTCCATGTAGTTTGACAATTCTGTTTGACTTGTAAGTTTCAGGCACGTACTTATTGGTGCCCAGAATAATTTCCCTGGCTCCTTCGGCTACTTTGAGTACGTAAGTACATTTGCGTAGGTAGTCGATGAAGTATCTTCCACTTATAAGTATGTAAGGTTCATAATATTTGTCCATCGAAACAAACTGAATATCTTCTAACTTGGGCTGAAACCAGTAAAAAGCAAATTTGGTGAAAAGTTGTTTCTTAAGTTTTTCGCAAGCAACCCTTATCAGCGTTGGGTCAACAACTGTTTCATAAACGATAGTTTTTCTTTCAACAATTTTTTCTTTGGTGGAAGGAGTCTCAGCTGAGATTACAACTGTTTCAGCACTGACTGTTTCAGTCAAGGCTAACGCCTCTACAGTTTTGTTAAAATTGATGCTATTAGGTCTTGTGAATCCGAAAGATGAATCCCTGTTAAGCGTGCTCTCTGCTAACGAGCGCTAATGCAGGTGATCCAAGGAATCGCATGTGCATGTTGTGTGATATACACGCTATACGCGCAATACTTTCTACGTGTGTGTGATGTACGAGGGTGCATTTGTGAGAGAGAATATTTATGAGTGAGAGAAAGTTTTTGAGAATTTGGGTTTTGGGATTACAATTTAATCATTTCTGCTTAGGAATAGGTCTAGTACTCATCCTAGTCCGTCGTTTGGAGCGGAAAACTGAAAAAATCGTGCTGGGTAAAAAAAGGAAGAGGGGTGTCAAGGTAAAGAAGTTGCCTTGACTGTGAAGGTTTGGAATCCTTCACCCATAAGTCGTAGCGTGTAGTTGTCGTCAACTATCGGGGTTATGGTGAACAGTGGATTTTGGTCTTGTCTCCAGCCAGTATAGAGTGCGATAACATCATTGAAATTCAACGTGACACTTTCACCAGGATTTATGGTCAACGATGAAAATGGTTTACCAAATTCAGTCGGCTTCCAGAAAATTCCGTGCAGCGGAACCAGCGTTGTTCCGTTCAGTTTGAAAGGAATCGTCTCAGGATGGCTTCTTACTCTGTGCATTCTGTGCCAACGGTATCCGAATGGCTTAACATCCCACGTCTGTGTTGTGTTAAACTCGCCATGCAACGTGAGCCCAAAGATTCTAAATGCTACTTCTCCCTCATTCTTTATAGTCACCGAAAGTCCCGTAGTGTTGCCGTTTACTGTAAGCGTAGCCGAAACAATCGTCAGGTTCTTTGAAAAGTCCTCTTTGACACGCACAAGTCTTACTCTGTTATATTCGCCAATCTCGATAATAGTCCCCACTTTAAGATGCGCCGACTTCAGGTCATTGACGATAATTGCATTCGCGCTGGGAACAAGCACATAATAGTACACTATTACGTCGTTTTCATCTGTTGCCTGTATTTGAACAAGCGTCGGGTTAAAGTCTATCAGCACGCCAGAAAGCGTTTTGTTGACGGCGCCGTTCGCAACTTTGACAACAAACGTATCAGACAACGAAGTCACATTGTACGTTTCTTCATTGATAACAGCGGTAACATTGGCTATCGTAAACTGAACCTTATCTACTGTTGAATTGAGTGGTATTGTGATAGTGGCGAGTGTCTGGGTCATGTTGACAAGCGAGAACAAGTTCACAGTACCTTCTGCGCCAACTGTAAGCCATTCATAAGTACCATTCGGATAAATCACGTGAAGCAAGACATCAGTGTACGTCAAATTGAGTTGTGTAGTTCCCGCAGGTACCGTTGGCGGATCAGTCAACAAAACAGCAAAAGTAGCTCCTTCAACTGTTGGAACTGTTGGCACAACATTCGTGGTGTTGGTCGAGTTTGCAAACAAAGAGACCACGATGATGGCGGTCGCAACGATGACTGCAGCTAAACCGTATTTAAAAGACCATCTTCTATACATTTTTCCTTCCTCTAGTCAATGGGAAAAGTAGAGTGCTATTAAAATCTACACATTTTAAAGTTCATTAAAAGCATTTGAAGGCTCATTAAAAAGCCTTTAATCATAAAATCAGGCGAATAACTCCAATCACACAGCTAGTTTACGCCAAAGCCTAATAGTCTCGAACCATAGCACAGCAAGCATCGCAAAGCTTATGCCAATCAAATATGGAATAAAGCCCAACCCGCTCCAAGTCCCCACCGAGAAGAAAACTACGAGAATGGTGAAAAGCAAAGAAAAGAAGAACAACTGCGGCACCACAGCAGGCCCTATTTTCGAGTAACCCTCAAGAATCCTATCGGAAGCCTCCTTCACTGCAGAATACTTTCCGTACTCATCCTGCTTAGCAAAGCCCGTTTCCAAAAGTTTTCCCAAATGATAAGAAGCGAGTGAAGCTGAAGAGAGGTCAAGTGCACGCTGAATATCTCTAAGTTCAGATGGTCCATGTTTAAGCAAGTACAAGTAGACCTTTAGCGTGTTGCCTCTAATTTCCTGATTTTCCGACATATACAAAGTAAATTGGAAAATCACATTACTTAACCTTACTATAAAAGCAGAAAACTTGGCTTTATCCTAGTTGTCTCAGCAATCGCCCTGAATTAACCGCATAAAAGAGCCCTTATTAGGATCTATCTTCAAGAAAACTCCACTTCAGTCATACTTCATGTTCACTTTTTTACTATTGTTTAGTTTTTGCGTCCAATTCTCACAAAATTCAAGACTTTGATTTTTAGCAATATGAGGATGGCTGGTCAGAGGGAATGTTAACCCTTAACCAAAAAAAGGGATTGCGCGGGAAATTTCTCCACTTAAACTAAAGTTCCAATCCCACCCCCACACCCTTACAGGCAAAGATCACTAGGATTTGTTCGAAGGAAGCTTTTAGTGCTAGAGTTTGTGTTTCCTGAATATTTTGCAGTTATTTTCAAAAATTTTTCTAAATTTCT
>JGI2171J19970_10000581_pt1 | contig 19809 bp, 16 predicted proteins | sample DeeMarSWOR324_28_FD_19970 | JGI IMG/M metagenome (IMG submission 19970) | reverse complement strand
AGACATCCTTCAGGAAATCCCTCAGGATTTTATTTATCTCAAAGAACAGGCGCTTTCGATGATCTTCGTAGTTGAAGCACCTCTCCCTGGCTTCCTGGAGCGACTTCTGGGCGCGATCCCTGGGCGTGGGGTCCCGTCTCTGCTCCTCCGCCCTCCGTCTCTTTCGGATGAACTCCCATGGCCAGGTCACGAGGGCTATGAAGACCACGAAACCGCCTACAACCATGGCGACTTTCCAAAAAAGGGCTGCGCCCTCGTCAATGGCGGGTCCCTTGATGTCCTTCATTGGACCGTAGTAGGCGGCCGTCCGTGACACGAAAATATCAAAGGATTGCGACAAGAGGCTCCGGTAGCGATATTCTGAATCCACCGGATTCCAATCCTCCTCCGTTGCATAGGAGACACGGAGGGGAGGAAATTTCAGCCTATCAACGGCAATGGCAGGCTCGAAGGACTGGAGCCAATAGGTTACCGTGTAGGTGTTCCCACCGGCGTTCAGGTGCTTATGAATCCTCACATCCCGAACCTCAAAAGATCCGTGTGTTTCACCCTTCTGGGGGAGGTTTACCAAGTCTAAAACGGGCCCATCCCCCGTGTTCAGCGTGACGACCAGGGGAATCTCGTCACCGATATGGAAGCCAAAATTCCTTGGACAGTGAAAATCGACCGTTATGGGAAAGGACTCATGATCCGAGGAGTCCCCCTCCTCGGATTGGAGGCTGCGATCGTCCGAAGATGCAGTTCCCAAAACGAGGGAAGCAGCCAGTACTGCGACAAGAAGCAATGTCTTCACCTAATGGACCCTCCTCCGGGCGAGGAAAAGCCTACCGATTTCCCTGACATAGTCGGTTTCCTGATTTATCCAGAGGGCATCTATGGAAAACCTTTGAAACAAAGCTTTTAAACTTTGCTCCTTGGCCTCTGCTCGTTTCTGAAATGCGGCCTTCCTTCTCCCCCCTCCCAACCAGATGGTCCTGCGCCTTCCGGTCTCCAGGTCCCTCAACGCAGCGATGCACCACCTTTGGGGGAGAACCTTCTCCCTCGGGTCCCAAATGACGAGGGAAACCACGTCATGCAGGAGGGCAACGGGTTTGAGGACCCTCTCGATCTCCTCAAGCTCCTCCTGGAAATCGGAGATGAGAAATACCAGGGATCGCTTTGCCGGGAGCCCGGAAAGGGCCCGGGCTAATCCCCCACCACCATTTCCATGGGATCTCGTCTCCAGGACCTTCTGAGGGATGAGGAGCCTGTAATCCTTGGGATTTCGGAGGGGCCATTGGATTTCAACCTGGGATCCGTAGCCGATAAAACCGACTCGGTCGTGGCATCGCCAGGCTGCGTGAGCGAGAATTGCGGAGATTTCCGCTGCCAGCCTTCGCTTCGTCACCCGAACCGTTCCGAAATCCATGGAATGGCTCAGATCTACAACGAGAAAAACGGCGATGTTGGCATCGGTCAGCCGGGTATTCTTCAGAAGGCGCTGACCTCCCGTCCGTGCAGTGGCCGACCAATTTATGGATCGGGGATTATCACCCAACCGGTATTCGGAGATCGTCTCGAACTCCGAGGACCCCCCCATCTGGCGACTGGGCCATATTCCGAGATCGTGCTGCCCCGAATACCAGCGGACGTAGTAATCAACCTCTGCAATCTTTTCCAGTATCTCTTTCACGGGACGTGAACTCCGTTTAAGATCTCCTGGATAACGGCCTCCACGGTCAGGCCTTCGGCTTGGGCGGAAAACTCCAGGAAAATTCTATGCCTGAGAACATCCCCTGCGACGGCCTGAATGTCCTCAGGATAGACGTGCTGCCGTTTACGCAAGAAGGCCTCGACACGCCCCGCATCCCTCAGGGCCAACGTTGCACGGGGTGAAGCGCCGAGCTTCACACATCCCTCCAGTGCCTTGAAACCAAATTCCCCAGGGAAACGGGTTGCCCGAACCAGGTCAACGATGTATTGATGGGCGTAATGCCCCACGGAGACTTCCCTTTTTATGCTTTCCCGCAGTTCACAGACGTCATGGGGCCCGATGACCTTCTGGACGGCTCTGATTTTATCCCTCTGATCCAGGTGGACGTTGGTGAGGATATCGATTTCATCCTCCGGGCTGGGATACTCCACCACGACCTTGAAGAGAAACCGATCCAGCTGGGCCTCAGGAAGGGGGTAGGTGCCGTCCTGTTCTATGGGATTCTGCGTTGCCAGGACAATGAAGGGATCGGGCAGTTCGAGGGTGTCTTTCCCCATGACGGTGACTTGGCGTTCCTGCATGGCCTGAAGCAGCGCAGCCTGCGTTTTTGCCGGGGCCCGGTTGATCTCATCCACAAGGGCGACATGGCATTCGGTCAGGGGGCCCTTCTGAAGTTTAAAGCGATTTCCGACGAAGACATAGGTCCCGAGAAGGTCGCTCGGGAGCATATCGGGTACCATCTGGATCCTCCGGAATACCCCTCCCATGGCCGCTCCCATGGCCGACACCAGGAGTGTTTTCGCCAATCCCGGAACGCCCTCAAGCAGGACGTGGCCATCGGCAAGGAGGGCCACCACAATCCTACAGATCAAGGTCTTCTGCCCCACAATTACCTTCTCTATCTCAGCTGCGAGATTCTGGACCTTATCGATGCCTTCGTGGAGGCCTAATTCCGATCTTTCCTGAAGCTGTGCGATGGTTTGCATGGAAACCCCCAAAAATAGCAAAACCTGTTTTACCCTTTTGCTGCAATTGATATGCCAAAAATTTTTCCCATCACCATGGAATTTACCGGGGGATATCCCCTAGGAGTCAGGCCGGATTGTGAAAATTTTTCAAGGTTTACGCAAAATTTACCACCACTTGATTGGAATTAACCGCAAGCACCCGGATTTTATTGAAGCCCCCAGTCGTCCCTCCGCTTCAGTGCTCGTGATATGACCCCGAGACCTCCGGAAAAGCCGCTCCTCGCCGCTCAAGCATATTTTTTCGACGATTCAAGCGTTCCACGCCATCTTCAACCTAGAACTGGGTTTACAGCCCCTCGGGTCACCAAAGAGTGGTTGTCGAAAAAATATAATTCGCGCTCAGAGCTCCTTTTCCGAATTCCCAGCCATCTAAATCCATCTCATGAACGCTGGTGTTCTCCTTAGACTCCGGAAACTCCGGTCCTAATTCCCTTGACATCCCATCCGATTCGAGGTAAGTTAGGAATAACCAAGCTAGGGGAGCCTAATAGGCTGAGAAATTTCGTCCCAAACATGGGACGGAATGACCCTTTGAACCTGTTCGGGTAATTCCAGCGTAGGGAAGCGGCGATTCAAAAACCGGATCAGGGCCGTAATACCGAAATGGAATTACGGCCCTTTTTTTTGAAAGGAGATGGATATGGAGCTGAATGAAGTGGTCATTACTAAGGCAATCATCGACCGGTTCACGAGGAAATTGGAGGAAAACCTCGATCTGGACGTAGCCGTGGTTGGTGGAGGTCCCTCCGGCCTCGTGGCATCCTACCACTTGGCAAGGGCAGGGGCCAAGGTTGCTATCTTCGAGAGAAAGTTGAGCATAGGAGGGGGAATGTGGGGGGGAGGAATGATGTTCAACGAAGTGGTTGTCCAGGAAGAGGGAAAACGAATCCTCGACGAATTCGATATCCGAACCGAGCTTTATGAAAATGGCTACTATACGGCCGATTCAATAGAGGCTACTGCTACCATCTGCTCCTACGCCACCAAAGCCGGAGTCACCATATTCAACCTAATTAGTGCTGAGGACGTGGTGGTCAGGGAGAATCGGGTGACGGGCCTCGTCTTGAACTGGACCGCCGTGGAAATGGCTAATCTGCACGTCGATCCCCTCGCCATTCGATGTAAATACGTCATCGACGCCACAGGCCACGCAACGGAGATCGTAGCCATCATCCAGCGGAAGATGGGCTCCCAGCTTTTCACCGAGACGGGCAAGGTGCTGGGGGAGAAATCCCTCTGGGCAGATGCCGCGGAAAGGGATACCTTGGACAATACCAAGGAGGCGTTTCCAGGGGTTTTTGTAGCAGGAATGGCCGCCAATGCCACGTTCGGTTCGTATCGGATGGGCCCCATTTTCGGGGGGATGTTGCTTTCGGGCGAGAGGGTGGCCGAGCTCTTGATCGAAAGGCTCATTCCGGGGGGAGGAAACAAATAGTGAAGAGGGTATTAACCATCGCAGGATCTGATTCCGGAGGAGGGGCGGGCATTCAGGCCGACTTGAAGACCATTACCGTCCTCGGCGGATTTGGCATGAGCGCTATTACCGCCTTAACCGCCCAGAATACCGTGGGGGTCCAGGGAATTGTCGAACTGGATGTGGAGTTCGTAAAGAGACAAATCGACTCCGTCCTCTCCGATATAGGCGCCGATGCCATCAAGACGGGGATGCTTGCCAATTCGGAGATCGTACGGGGGGTCGCGGAAAAAATCAGGGAATACGGCATCGAGAAGGTGGTCATCGATCCGGTGATGGTCGCAAAGAGCGGCGATGCGCTCCTGAAAAAGGAGGCCCAGGAAACGGTCAAACGTGAGCTCCTTCCCCTCTCCTATTTGGTCACCCCCAACCTTCCCGAGGCTTCCGTGCTTTCCGGTCGTGACGTCAAGGGGCTCGATGATATGAAAGGGGCGGCCAAGGCCATTTACCAACTGGGTGCCAGAAATGTCCTGATAAAGGGAGGCCATCTGCCCGACAATCCCATCGATATCCTCTTTGATGGGCAGCGGTTTCATGAATTCGTAGGGGAGAGGATTGTAACGAAGAATACCCACGGCACCGGATGTACGTATTCTGCCGCCGTAGCCACTGAACTCGCCAAGGGCGAACCATTGGGCAGGGCGATCGAGAAGGCAAAGGCATTCATGACCATCGCCCTTCGATTCTCCCTGAATATGGGAAGAGGGCACGGACCAACAAACCCCTACGCAATGATTTCCAGGGAAATCGAGCGGTACCGAGTTATCGTTGCGCTGGAGGAAGCCGCTTCACTCCTGCGTGAGGCCAATGTGGGCATACTCATCCCGGAGGTACAGTCAAATCTCGGATATGCTTTGCCCTATGCCGAAATAAAGGAGGATGTGGCCGCCTTCCCGGGAAGGATAATTCGGATCGGCGATTCCGTCGAGACCATGAGGGGGCCAGCCTTTGGAGGTTCCCAGCATATCGCCAGCATTATCCTGACGGCCATGAAGCACGATCCGGAATATCGATCTGCCATGAACATCCGATACTCAAGGGAAGTCCTGCAGGCCTGCTCGGCGCTCCATTACTCCGTGACAAGTTTCGACCGAAAACGGGAGCCCGAGGGAATCAAGGAAAAGGAAGGGTCCTCGCTGGAATGGGGCACGGAGTCGGTTTTGCGGGGAAGCAAAGGGATACCGGATATCATCTATGATGAGGGAGACCGCGGGAAGGAAGCCATGGTTAGGGTGATCGGCAGATATCCCCGAGAAGTCGTCGAGAAAATCCTCAGAATTAATGAACGGGTGACCAAGGCCCACTGACGGGGGCTCTCCCGGGGCATTCATTTTGCCATCCGATGGACAAAAAAATGACGAAAAGAGGGGCCTCGTTTCCAAGGAATAGTAAGCTCTCCCTCAGGGGAATCGAAAAGAGCTTCCGCCAGGACGGATCCTCCCTCGCTGTGCTCCTCGACGTCACCCTTTTTGCCCGCCCAGGGGAATTCGTCTCCATCCTTGGCCCCTCTGGATGCGGTAAGAGCACGTTGTTCAACGTAGTGGCTGGCTTGGTCCAGAGGGATGGAGGGATCATATCCATCGATAATCGGGAAGTCCAGAGCGGACTGGGAAATGTCGCATACATGCAGCAGAAAGACCTCCTCTTTCCCTGGAGAACACTCCTGCAAAACGTGTTCCTGGGGCCTGAGATTTCAGGGGGAGTTCACGAGGAGATCCAAAGCGAGGCGCTGGAGCTCATGACGCGAGTGGGCTTAAGGGGATTCGAGGGAAACTATCCCGCTGAATTATCCATGGGCATGCGGCAGCGGGCTGCCTTGGTGAGGACGTTGCTCTTCCACAAGGATATCCTCCTCCTCGATGAGCCCTTCGGGGCCCTCGATGCCATGATTCGGTCTGTTATGCAACACCTCCTGCTCGAGCTTTGGATGGATTATCGGCAGACAATCCTCCTCGTTACCCATGATGTGGAGGAGGCCCTGATTCTCTCTGATCGCATCTATGTGTTAACCGCCCGCCCTGCCACCATCAAGGGGGAAATCAGCGTCGATATTCCGCGGCCCAGGAAGGTGACGGATCTGAGCTTCGTGGACCTCAAGAGGGCTCTCTTGGACATGCTGCAGGGAGAGATTGAGAGGGTATTTGCATGATCAAGCGGATGATCTATCCGGGCATACTCTTAGCTCTTTTCATCCTCTTTTGGGAGCTCATGGTTCGACAGTTAGAGGTTCCCCACTATATCCTCCCCGCCCCTACTCGGATCCTTCGCACCCTGACCCTTCAACAATCCGTCCTGCTCCATCACACCTTGGTTACCTTGGAGGAGATCATCGTGGGCTTCCTGCTGGCCTTTGTGGTAGGGGTGAGTTTATCGTTTCTCATGTTTCAATTCCCCGTCCTGGAGCAGACCTTCTATCCCATTGTAATCGGGTCCCAGACGATACCGGTCTTTGCCATTGCCCCGCTCCTGGTCCTCTGGTTCGGCTATGGGCTCCCATCCAAGGTGGTCATGGCAGCGTTGATCGTCTTTTTTCCCATCGTCGTCAACACCCTGGATGGGTTGAAGGGAGCTGATTCCGATGCGGTGAACCTGCTGAGGATATTGAGGGCCAACCGGTGGCAGATCCTCTGGAAAGTCCGGGTTCCCTCGGCGCTCCCCTTTATCTTCTCCGGTTGCAGGATCGGGATTTCCGTATCGACCATTGGGGCCATCATCGGTGAATGGGTGGGATCAAAGGAGGGGCTCGGCTACCTGATGCTCCATGCCAATGCCCAACTTCAGATCTCCCTCATTTTCGCCTCGCTTATCTATCTCACCATCTTGGGGGTTTCCCTCTTCTATCTCATCGTTTTGATGGAAAGGTGGGTTATGCCATGGAAAAGGTTTTCCGAAGCACGGTGAGGGTATTTTTTGTCATAGCTCTTTGCCTGTTTATCCTTTCGCCTTCGGTGGGAGTTGCTCAGGATAAGCCGATCAAAGTGACCTTGATGTTGGACTGGTTCCCCAATGCGGATCACGTTCCCGTCTACGTGGCCCGGGACAAGGGCTTTTTCGGGAAAGAAGGCCTGGACCTCGAAATACTGGTTCCAGCCGATCCCAACGATCCGCCCAAGCTCGTGGCGGTTGGCAAAGTGGATTTCGGGATAAGCTATCAGCCCGCCGTCACCGTAGCACGCTCCCAGGAACTGCCCATAAAGGCTATCGGAGTCCTCGTGGAACACCCATTGAGCACCATAACCTTCTTGAAGGAGTCGGGGATTCGAACGCCGGCTGATTTGAAGGGAAAGAGGGTTGGCTATTCCACGGCTCCCACGGAGGTTATCCTCTTCGAAGCTGTGGCCCAGTCCGCCGGCCTCTCCCGGGATGACTATGAATTGATCAATATCGGCTTCAACCTCACCCCATCCCTCCTAACGAGAAAAGTCGATGCCGTTGTGGGGGCATACTGGAACTACGAGATCAACGAATTGGCTCTGGAGGGAAAGGACGCCGGGTACTTCCCCGTCGAGAAACACGGGGTCCCCGATTACTACGAATTGGTATTTATCGCTAACGACCAAACGTTGAAGAGGAGGCGAGGGGTTGCGAAACGATTCATTACGGCAGTAGACAGTGCAATCCAATTCAGCAAGCGAAATCCCGAAGAAGCGCTTGAGGTCTACTTCCGGGCCAATCCGAATGTCAGGAAGGAATTGGATGCCAAGGCCTTCAGGGACACACTGAAGGTCTTTGCATGCACGCAGGTACAGTCCTTGGAGAAGTGGAAAGGCTTTTTGGATTTCGCCTTGGATAGGGGCCTCATTCAAACGAGGCCGAGTCCCGAAAGCCTCTTCGAGAATGTTGTGAGATAGTGCTCACCATGCATGGGTCCCTGGGACAGGACAAAAATGCGTTGACAAAAAGGGCAATAAATTATTTAATTGCTCTACCTTATTTCAATCGTGAAACAGGAAGTTAACCCGGGAGTAGGCTGAATGTTGGAAGTACGATCCTTACAGAAGAACTTCGGCGGCCTCCGGGCCGTTGACGAGTGCAGCCTTGAGGTCAAAAAGGAGTCCATTACCGGACTCATAGGGCCCAATGGAGCCGGCAAGACCACCCTCTTCAACCTTGTGACGGGTTTCCACAAGCCGGATGGTGGCGAGATCCTCTTTAAGGGGGAACGCATCGACGGCCTTCCCCCTCACCAGATCTTTCGAAGGAAGATCTGCCGCACATTCCAGATTACCCGAGAGTTCAGCCATATGACCGTGCTGGAAAACCTGATGCTGGTACCGGAGCAACAGCGTGGGGAGCAGATTTGGAATACATGGTTTCGCCCCGGATTGGTAAAAAANCAGGAACGGGAGATAAGGGATAAGGCCCTCGGCGTATTGGAATTCGTGGAGCTNATCGACCTGAAGAACGAGTATGCGGGCACCCTTTCGGGTGGGCAGAAGAAGCTGCTCGAACTGGCCAAGACCATGATGGCGGACCCCGATCTGATCCTCCTGGATGAGCCCGGTGCAGGGGTGAATCGGACGTTGATGAGGAAATTGGTGGATAATATCAGGGAGCTCTGTGCGGAGAAGGGGATCACCTTTTTGATCATCGAGCACGACATGGACCTGGTCATGACCCTCTGCAACCCCGTCATCGTGATGAGCGAGGGGCAGAAACTGGCGGAGGGAACCCCCGAGGAGATCCAGTCGGATAAGCGGGTCTTGGACGCCTATCTCGGAGGTCAATATCGATGAGGGTCTTGGAGGCCAGAAACCTGACTTCCGGTTACGGCGAGACGGATATCCTCCACGACGTCTCCATGAAATTGGAAGAGAAGGAGATCGTCTCCATCATCGGACCAAATGGTGCGGGCAAGTCAACCCTGCTGAAGACCATCTTCGGCATCCTGAGGCCGAGGCAAGGGGTCGTCCGGTTGGGGGATGAAGAGATAACGGGGTTGAATCCGGACAAAATCGTGCGCAAGGGAATGAGTTACGTTCCCCAGGTTAACAACGTCTTTCCCTCCCTCACCATTCAAGAGAACCTGGAGATGGGGGCCTTCGTCAGAACCGATGACTATCGCGATAGGCTCCAGGAGATGTATGACCTCTTTCCCCTTCTCAAGGACAGGAGGAACCAGAAGGTAGGCAGGCTCTCCGGCGGGCAGCGACAGATGGTGGCTATGGGGAGGGCCTTGATGCTCGACCCCAAGGTGCTGCTCCTGGACGAACCCTCCGCCAGCTTGGCCCCCCTGCTAGTGGAGATGATCTTCGAAAAGATCGGCGACATCAATAAAACAGGCGTCGCCATCATAGTGGTGGAACAGAATGCCCGGGAAACACTGAAGATATCAGACCGGGGTTATGTGCTGGCCACGGGGCGGACGGTATTCGAGGATACGGGAAAGGCCATCTTGGAGAATAAAGAGGTCGGTAAGCTCTACTTGGGAGGCTGAGGGTGGCCGAACTGATCGTATACGGAATTGTCCTCGGGAGCATCATTGCACTGGGGGCCATTGGCCTTACCCTGGTGTATGGAATCCTGAGGTTCGCAAACTTCGCCCATGGCGACCTGATGACGGCCGGGGCTTACGTGGCCCTCTTTCTGGTCACGGGTATTTTCCCCTGGCTTGGCATCCCGGATACCACCTTCGGTTCGCTTTCCTTTGGGTGGCGGATGACCCTCGCCTTTCCCATCGCCATGGCTTGTGTAGCAGCTGCCTCCATCCTCTTCGATCGGATTCTCTATCGTCCCCTCCGCCGAAAACAGAGCGGCCCAGTCATAATGGCTATATCCGCCCTCGGGGCATCCTTTATCATCCGGATGATCGTCATCATCCTCTGGGGCGCTGATTACCACTTCTACCGTCCCGGAGTTTTGCGACCGGCCATCATGTTGCCCCTTGAGATCAAGATCAGACCCGATCAGATTTTGATCCTCGCGACTGTTTTGTCCTTGGTGATCCTTCTCTACCTCTTTCTCCAACGTACCAAGATGGGAAAGGCCATGCGCGCCACGGCCGACAACATGGAGTTGGCCCGGGTGAGCGGGATTGACACCGAAAGGGTGATCGTATGGACATGGGGTATTGGAGGGGCGCTCGCTGCTGCAGGAGGTATCCTCTATGGTATCGACGTGCAATTACATCCGGGGATGGGCTGGCACTTTCTCTTGCCCCTCTTTGCCGCCACAATCCTGGGAGGAATAGGCAATATGTACGGGGCTCTCATCGGGGCTTTGATCATGGGCGTCGCGCAACAGGTTTCCACCTTCTACCTGATGCCTACCTATAAGCCCGCCGTTGCCTTCGTCGTCATGATCCTGATCCTCTTGGTGAGACCTCAGGGTATCTTTGGAGGGGGACGCTCGTAATGGAGATCGGAGGGATCATCGCCTATCTGGTTTCCCTGGCCATCATGGCGGGGATTTTTGCCGTGTTTGCCCTGGGGCTGAATATTCATTGGGGATATACGGGCCTCTTCAATATCGGGATCGCGGGCTTCTTCTGCATCGGGGCGTACACCTCGGCCATGATTACAACCCCAAGGCCAGAAGATGTATCTCCGATGTATGCCCAATATGTCCACCAGATTTTCGGCCTGAATCTCCCCTTCATCGTCGGCCTCCTGGGTGCCGCCCTGGTGTGCGGTTTCATCGCGTATTTGATCGGATATCCAACCCTTCGGCTCCGGGAGGATTACCTGGCCATTGCCACCATCGGCATCGCCGAGACCTTTCGGCTCATCTTCAACAACGAACATTGGTTGGCAAATGGCCCCCGCGGCCTGATGGGGCTCCCCCAACCCTTTCAGGGCTTAGTCGAGCCGAGACATTACAATTACATCTACCTGGTAGTCGTGCTGGCCATCATGGTGGTCATTTACATATCCATTGAAAGGGTCATTCGATCGCCCTGGGGGCGGGTGCTCCGGGCAATACGAGAGGATGAGGTCGCCTCGGCTATGAGCGGGAAGGATATCGTTAGGTTCAAGATGCAGTCCCTCATCTTCGGGTCCATGATCATGGGAGTAGGCGGCGCGCTCTACGCCCACTATACCAAGGCTATCTCCCCGGACGTGTTTACCCCCCTCTACGGCACCTTTATCATCTGGGTTATGCTGATGGCAGGGGGGAGCGGCAATAACAAAGGGGCCATCCTCGGTGCCTTTGTGGTTTGGGGCATCTGGATAGGCACGAAGTTCCTAACCGATCTCCTCCCCTACACCCTGAAGGCCAGGGCCCCTTACATTCGCTTCCTCATCATTGGCATCCTCTTGGAGATCATCCTCATCTATCGACCGCAGGGCCTCATGGGAGAGGAGAAAAGGATATCAAAGATGATGGATTGACGAGGCGGTTTTGGCGGCATTTACAAACAAAAAAAGGGGGATTCCGCCACGGCGGGATCCCCCTTTATGATCCGTTTTCTCCTCACCTCATTCCCGCGGAATATCCATCTCCAAACGCACGGTTACCATGTCGCCCTTTCGGTATCTCCACACCTCAATGGGCGTTATCACGTCGCCGTTGGCGTCGAAATCCACGGATCCGGCAGCCCCTTCGTAGTTAATGGCCTTCCCCTTATCCAACAACCCAAAGGCCTTTTTGAACTCCCCTGGCTTAATAACTTCACCGGGTGGATTGGCTACCTTACGGAGCTGGTCCCTGATATTTTTGGAGTTGATGTAATCGCCCTTCGCCTTGCATGCATAGGCGGCAAGGCCAATCACCACCGTGGCATCATAGGCGTTGGTGATGAAGGGCAGGGGAGGGAGAACCCCGTATTCCGTTCGATAATCGGCGTTGAAAATAACATATGCATCGGTCTGTGCCGCGCCGGGAGCCGTCCCCCATCTTCCTTCCACATTTCTGGCCCCGACAGCCTTGATGATGTCGTAGGACTTGGTGCCATCGCAGTACAGGAAGTTCCTGAATTTGAAGAACTCGAAGGCCTCCTTGATATAGACCTTGGCGTGCTCCGGGTAGCTGAAGGCACCGACAACATCGGGCTTGCCCGCAAGGGCCTTCTTCAGTTCCGCCGTGTAGGACTCCCCGGCCTTTTCGTCATGGGGCACCATGGCCAGTACCTTGCCCCCTCGTTTCTCATAGGACTTCTTAAACTGCTCCGCAAGCCCCTGGCCGTAGGGGTTATTCACGTAAAGGACTGAGGCCAACTTGCTGAAGGTCACGGCCAATTTTCCCGCAATGACCCCTTGAAGGGCGTCAGATGGACAGGTCCGGAAGAGCACGTCGGCCTTTTGATCAGCGGGCAGAACCGTGATGAGGGGAGAGGTGGAGGCCGGCGAAATAAATACAACCCCGCTGGGACAGGTCACCGATTCGGCCACGGGCACAGTGACCCCGCTTGCAAGGGCACCCACGATGGCATCGACTTTGTCCACCTCGACCAATTTCTTGGCGGCGTTGGTGGCCGGTATGGCGGAGGTTTCGCTATCTTCATGAAACAACCTGACATTCAGCCCCGCCGCCCTGAGCTGTTTCGCGGCGAGCTCACAGCCATTTTTCAGATTGGGACCGAACTCCTTGAGGGGCCCCGTGTGCGAAAGAAGCGTGCCCACCCTCACCTCTTGGGCAAACGCCCCCGAGGCCAAGGCAAGGGCAAAAATACATACGATTGATATCGAAAAAATCCTCTTCATGTTTACCTCCTTTCTTCAATTATCGCCCGGAATTTCCCTTACTTCCTTTCTTTCACCCCCTTTCCCCTAAGGAATCACACCCACGTCAGCCCCGATCGAAGATCGGTGCATTTCCCTAATTAACTCAATTTTTCCTTCTTGTCAACAAAAAGAAACGTCAGCCCTCACATCCGTTGACCGCCCTCGGAGAAATGGGTATCTTTGTCACTGAGAATCCCTTGGATGGGATGGGTCGCCTTCTTACTTCAAGGCTGGTCCGAGTGAACAGCTCATGAAGAAATTCCTTTAGTCTATTTTCGGAAAGGGGCGACCTGAAGGAAAACATATCGAAAGGGGATGGGAGGAATCCATGAAACGTTCCGGGGAAACTATCCACGCCCTCGATAAAAGAGCGGGGGAAATGCTTGCGCTTCTGGAAAGGCTCGTCAATATCGATTCGGGAACCTATCTAAGAGAAGGCGTGAATCAACTAGCCGATATTATTGATCCGAAGCTCCGTGAACTGGGCTTCGAGGTTGAGCGAATCTCCCAAACTGATTTCGGGGACCACCTTCTCGCTAGAAAAGGGGGATCCACCGGGAAGAGGCTCCTTTGCGTTGGCCACATGGACACCGTCTTCCCCGAGGGGGAGGCCAAAAGGCGTCCCTTTCGCATGGAGGGCGACAATGCTTACGGGCCGGGAGTCATTGATATGAAGGGAGGCATTGTAGTCCTCCTCTACTCCTTGCAAGCCCTCATGGAGGCGGCCCCCGATCTCTATCGTTCCCTGGATCTCGTCGTACTCCTCAATTCCGATGAGGAGATCGGTTCCCCGACCTCCAGCCCTTACATCGTCCAGGAGGCTAAGGCAGCGGATACCGCTTGCGTTTTCGAACCGGCACGGCCCAGGGGACAAGCAGTGATCAAGAGGAAAGGGGTCGGAAAGTACTGCCTCACTGTTCACGGTAAAGCTGCTCACGCTGGGGCCCAGCCAGAGCTCGGGATTAGCGCCATCGAGGAATTGGCCCGGGCGATTTTGGATCTTCATGCCTTAAATGATTTCGAGGATGGTCTCACGGTCAATGTAGGGGTCATCAGGGGAGGAATGCGGTCCAACATCATCGCCGAACAAGCCTATGCGGAGATTGACGTCCGGGCAGTGGATCAAGCCCAGATCGATCGTGCCCATAAGGAGTTGAGCCGCATCTGCCATCCCCATCGGGAGGGCATTCGAATGGAATTGACCGGGGGAATCACATTTCCCCCCATGTTGAAGACTGAACGGAGCTTGGAACTCCTCCGTTTGCTGCAGGAAGCCGGAGGGGAAGTGGGTGTCGATATTAATGAAATGTTCACCGGGGGAGGGTCCGACGGCAACCATACTTCACACTACGCTCCGACCATTGACGGCCTCGGTCCCCAAGGAACGGGAGCCCACGGCCTGGACGAGACATTGATCGTCCCGACCCTCGTCGAGCGATCCAAGGTCTTCGCCCTGTTCGTCGAAAAATGGGACCGTTCTTTCGCGCCAAAGGGGGACTACCCCAAAGGCCTTTCAGCCCTCTGACGATATCGGTTCATTGAGCCTCCCGCCAATATATTTTGTTGAATACCGGGTGGAACATGATGAGGAATTTGCCCTGACGAGGGGAAGGAGCTCACTTTGAAGAGGAAAGTGGTACATTCTGACCCCAGTCCCTCCCCCCCGGACGGCGAGGAGTTTCAATGGAAGTCTTTGGCGGTGTTGGCATCGGCCCACCTGATCACCGATGCCTATAATAATTTCCTCCCTCCCCTCCTGCCACTTCTCATTCAAAAGATGAACCTCTCGTTGACCCTTGCGGGCTCCCTTATCACCATAAGGGCCATTGCCTCCTTTTTCACCCAGCCCGCAGTGGGATATATATCAGATCGTACCGGAATGAGCCTCTTCGTCCTCTTCGGTCCCCTCGTCACGGGAATATTTATTGGCCTTTTGGGGATTGCCCCGTCGTACTGGTTCCTCGCCATCTGTTTAATCCTGGCAGGGATTGGACACTCGGCTCTTCACCCACAAGGTGCGGCAATGATCGGTGATATCGGTCGCCGGCGGGCGGGCTTTTTCATGTCCATCTGGATGATTGGGGGCACGTCGGGAATGGCCGTAGGTCCTCTCATTGTCACCGTTGTGGTTTCCATTTTCGGGTTACCTGGTACTGTGTACACCATTGTTTTGGCCGTGGTGATCACGATATTCCTCGTTAGAAGTGCACCCGCACCGCCGCTGAGAAATGCTGGCGAGGCTTATAGCCTGAGAACACACCTGTTCCCCAAACTGAAATCCCTCGCCCCGCTCTGGTTTCTTGTGGTTATCAGGAGTGCGACAGGGATGAGCTTTCTGAACTTCTTATCCGTTTTGCTCGTCCAGAAGGGGCTTTCCCTTTTGACTTCCGGATTTGCAGTATCACTGTTTACTGGCGGGGGGGCATTGGGGGGATTTCTCGGCGGAACCCTGTCCGATTTCGTGGGAAGGAAGAAGGTGATGCTGGCATCCTTTTTCCTATCCCCCGTAGTGCTGCTGTTGTTCCTCAAAAGCCAAGGGATCCTTTCATTGGTGCTCCTTATCATCGGGGGAATGTGTATGTGGGCAACGACGCCGGTCCTTATCGTCGCCGCCCAGGAAATAGCCCCGGAGAGCCGGACCCTCGTATCCAGCATGATGATGGGCCTCGGTTGGGGGGCTGGGGCTGTCTTGGTGACGGTAACCGGGTTGCTGGGGGATACTATCGGGTTGGAAAGGGCCCTTCAGTGGATTCTCATTCTACCGCTGCTCGGAGTAGCCTTGATTATCTTCGGTATAAAGGATCAGAAGGTATACAGGGACTCCCGTTAACCGATGGCCGACCTCTCTGCGTCATTCCCACTTTCCCAAGAGTCCCTTCTCCGGCTAACGTATCATGGGCACCGTAATAGAACCATCCATGAGAAAGAGGATCTTGGCCCCACGGCCCTTCACATCCAGGGCCCTATCAATAGCGCCCTGGATATTCGAAAAGGGTCGCATGAAAACGCTCTCGACATCCCCATCTGACAGGTCGGTCACGGCCCACATCTCCGCCCACAGCGGGATCTCCGCCATCTTGGCTGCCTTGTGGTAGCCCAACTCATAGCCCCGGCCGATTCGCTCCAGTGCCTCCTGGGGAGTTCGGGAACCTGCGAGCAGCTCGAAAAATGTTCTCCCCCCTACCCCGGTCCGACACTTGCCCACAAGAATAAGGATGCCCCCTTCATTGAGGGCGAGCTTTCCATTATCCAGGGCCTTTTGGGATTGATAAAGATCTACATCCATGGGATATGTAGCCACGGATACCACGATGTCCGCCTTTTCGGGAACGTCTGCGCAGAAAACCTCGTTAGCCCGTTCAATGGCTGCATCAAAGGANGCATGGATATCTCCCGCCGTCGCCGAATAAATGCGGCGANCCCGGTCGAGCACGAGCTGGATGGAGAAAACCTGCTTGTCCTGGATGGCCCGCATGGCGTCGATCATNTCCTCGTGAACTGGATTCCCTGCTAANGTCAGCGCCTTGGCATCGGGCCGAACGGCATGTCNGTGGTTNTGCTCGATGGTCCTNTACGAGGCGATGCCGGGAAGGAAGAATTTTCGCCCTCCCGTGTACCCGGCAATATAGTGCGGNTCNACCGAGCCAATNNCNACTAATTTGTGCGCCTCAAGGCCCAGCCGNTTTACAAACATCTCGGTACCGCTNCGNGATGTCCCCANGTGGACCATCNGGGAGGAGTTGCGCGAATCGTGGACATGAATCCGATTGTGAAATTCATCGTATAGAGGGCCGAAAATGAACCGGAATTCCTCATCCGTTGGTGCTCTGTGGGCGCCAGTGGCCACGATGAACTGGTAATCGGTTCCTTGTATTCGCTCGTGGAGGATTTCCATGACCTTGGCCGTGGGAGTGGGGCGGGTTCCATCATTGACGATGAAGAGCACGTCCCGAGCGTCATCCAGAAAATCGGAAAAGGTGGGGCTTTCGGCCGGGTGCTCCAAGGCCTCGAGCAGGGTCTCCCGCTCCGGGCCCGTGTTCACTCTATTGGGGTGAACCAGGCCCAATACGTTCTCGTCTCGGACGTGGATTGAGACGCGCTCTTGTCCGTAGGGAATAGGGATTTCCATGATGAACCCTCCCTTATCCTCAAGGAAAGAGGTAAGGAGATCTCATGGTCAGCCCCGCACTCACGGGGTCACCTCTTTAAGGAGGTAGATAAAGCAAAAAGCATGGTGGTGGAAAAAATTCCTGAGGCATAGCCAGGAACATCGATGAAGGGAGGAGGCTACCTCAGGCTCCAACATTTCACGTACAAGGCGCCTTGCAAGCAGAGGGTTATGTTTTGACTACCCCTTTTTCTCCTTGAGGCGCGCCAGAATGCTATCTAGTTTGCCCTTGTCAAAGCCTATTATCACTTCATCCAGGGCAGCGATGACGGGAACGCTCCGAGCCCCTGAAATCTTCACCATCTCGTTGAAGGCGTCCCTATCACGGGTAACGTCGAAATCCTTGTACGGAACCCCTTGTTGCGAAAGATACTCCTTCGCCATCCTGCAATACGGTCAGGTCGGGCTCGTGTAGATTCTCACCTCTTCTTCAGCCATGGAATTCCTCCTCTCCATTCCTGGTTCTCATAATTCAAATCTAATGAAAAGAGATGGCCCGTGTCAAGGATTCTTCTGCTGTAGTTTCCGGATTTTTAGACCGTGTGTTTTCGTAATCCCTTGATAATCTTTCCTTTTTCGACCTTTGCAGGAGAACACCACCGTCCCTTCGCTCACTGTTCGTGTTCGTGTTTCGTGTCCGTGTATCTCGTGCTCGTGGTTCGGATCTCGTCATTTGTCACTTGGATTTTGAACTTTGAAATTTGACATTCTTACTTTCTGCCTCCAGCCTCTAACCTCAAACCTCTTTCGCCTTTCCCTGAGCGTAAGACTGCAGCACTGCAGCGCCGCAGCACTGAATATGTTCGCTCCAGGGAACCCAGCCAACAACCTGTTCCGGAACAGCAGCCTGCTCACCCTCGAAGGGTGCCCCACTGCTCCCGCGAGTCGCTCATGAACGCTGGTGTTCTCCTTAGACTCCGTAAACTCCGGTTCCTCTGATTTGATTTGTTGAGTCTCGGCGGAAAAGCGCCGCCCACAACGCAAAGTCGTGGACCATGGTCAGGAGAAAGCAAAAGGCCAGCCCTTTAGGGGCTGGCCAGAGAGGAGTCACAGAGTCCTTTCAGCAATCGCAATGGGATTTAGCGCCAGCTCTTTAGCGTTTTATCCGCATGCTCTTGTTCATCATCCGTAGAGGAGCTCCAGTTCTATCTTGCCCTTTATAGAGGATGAAAAAACCATCTTCCGCAGGATCTTCTCCAGGTCCTCCCTCTTGGGCTCTTTCCCTTGGTAGTTCTCCAGTTGAATGTTTTTTACCTTCCCCTCTTCAATGGTCAAAACCACTACCAATTTCTTTAAACCCCATTCCTTGAAGACTCTCGCCAACTCTTCCTTGAATGGGGAAAATGTCTTCTCAACTTCTTCCATGGTAATTCCGGAGGAAAGTTTTCCTCCCATAATGTAAATCCGCGATGGCTTCTCTTTGTCCCTGGGAGGACGATAACATATCTCCTCCTTTGCCATTGGCGCAGCCATCGAATGGTAAGAACGACCAGCGTTAGAGGCAGCTAACTTGTAATTGGCGTTGCCGACCGCATAATCGCTTACTCCTTCGGGCAACGGCAAAGGCTGTTTCACCGTAATAACCTCTCCAGTATCCCGCACGATGCTGTCCACAGCTACAAAGGAGGTATATTGAGTCATGAGATGATAGTGTAGGCCGAGATTTTTCACCTCCTCCGCTACTTTTGCACCTACCCGTCCATAATCGGAAAGGCGTGCTATTTTTTCCCTGGCCCAGAGATGCGCTAGGGCTCCGTTATGCTCATCTTCTCGTAAAGGACTTACCTCGATTATTTTTTCATAGGGCCCCGAGGCGGTCTTACCGCTAACCTCTATTTTCCCTTGGGCACTTCTGTATTTCCCAAAGAGGATAAGGGGCCTTTGAGCGAAGAGGTCGGGCAGGGGAATGGGCTCCACCTCATACGCATCAAAGCCGTGAAATTTGACCCGGATATCGGTAAGAAGGGGAGATCCTATATGGTCGGAAAACCTCTTTGCCGCCTTTAAGGCTTCCTCACTATTCGTTCCAACAAAGGGTTCCCCCCTCCCTGCCCTGGCCATGCCTTCTATGAGATACCGATTTACCCCTTTCCCTATACCAAAGGCAAAGAAATTCGCCTCATTGAGGTTTTCCCTTATCAGGTCAAATACCTCTTTCTCCACCGCTATATATCCATCAGTAGCCACGACTACGATTCGGGAGAGCCCTTCCCTCTTCTCCAAGGAAAGCGCCCTTTGCAAGGCTGGTAAAATCCTCGTTCCTCCGCCTCCCCTCTGTTGTTCCAGCATAACGAGCGCCTTAGCCTTGTTTCCCTCCGTGGCACGAAGGGGATAAGGGGAGAGGACCTTTGAGCCACCTGCAAAGAAGAGAATATTGAAATAGTCCTCTCCCCTCAGATTCCCAATGATTTCCTTGATAAGGGCCTTTGAAATCGTCAGGGGAAATCCATGCATGGAGCCGGAAACGTCCACGATGAAAACATATTCCCGGGGAGGAACCTCATCCAACGTCACCTTTTCCGGGGGCTGTAGCATGAGGAGGAAGAATTTCTCCTCCTCTCCAGGGTAGAGCAAGATGCCGCTCTGGATCGCCTTCCCCCTTAACGTATATCTCAGGATGAAATCCCTGTTCCCTCCTCCCTCTTCCTCCGGAGCAAGGCCTATCTCCGCTTCGCTCACGTGCTGCTGCACCTGGACCTTATGGGAGGGAACCCACACGTTGCCCAATGGAATGCCTGCTCTTATGTGCGCCACGATATCAAACGCATACGTGGGCCCTTCCC
>JGI2171J19970_10000579_pt1 | contig 19861 bp, 17 predicted proteins | sample DeeMarSWOR324_28_FD_19970 | JGI IMG/M metagenome (IMG submission 19970) | reverse complement strand
CTACATCGTCTCCCACAACTCGGGTGTATCCACTCATGACTGCATCAAAACACTCGCTTACATGCTTGTAATGTGTGCTCTGGAGCGCTCTTTTCATAAGATGTAAATCTACTCCTTTGACTTCCAGTTCCTTGGATCGTTCACTTAAACCAAAGTCCACGAAAACAACCTTGTTCTGCGGGGTAAGAATCATGTTGGAGGTTGTGAGGTCGCTGTGGATGACCCCGTGGCTATGAAGCTGACCTATCAGCTCGCCGATGTGACGACACAAGCGTTGTCTATCTTCTGAAGAAAGATCATTGAGAATCTGCTTTATCTGCTTGCCCTCGACGAACTCCATGATTATTGTTGTCTTTGCGATGTCAACCATAAAAATAGTGGGCGTCGGAACTCCAGTCTCCTTCGCTTTATGAATAAGTTGAGATTCATGTATGGTTCGGTAAAACCGAATTGCCTTATCTAACTTTGGGACGCGATATTTTTTTGGTGGTCGCTGCTTCATAATCACCTTATGACCATGCCAGTCTTCTAGATACAGGTTTGCTTCGGCGCCTTTTTTTATTAGCACTGTTCAGCCTCCAACCCATGGTATTGGAACTTCGTCCAGTCGCCACTTCAGTTTGACGAAGCTTTTCTCTATGGGAAGTGTCACGTGGTGTTGATAGGCGAGAATTCCTGTCCAAGCAATCATGGCTCCGTTGTCTAGAGCGTACTGCTTTGGAACCATACAGAACCTAACTTTGTGCTCTTCAGCAACGGACTTAAGCATGGACTGCAGTCTCTTGTTAGCTGCAACCCCGCCAGTTAACAGAATCTCTGGCTTCTCAGTGTGAGCTAACGCCCTCTCTGTGACCTCAGTTAACATGGAAAACGCAACTTCTTGAAGACTGAAACAAACGTCTTCGAGGTTATGCTTTTCATTATGCAGTAACTGAACTGCAGCTGTGAGAAGCCCGCTGAATGACAAATCCATACCCTTCACTGTGTATGGAAGCGAGATAAGAGTTTGACCGCGACTCGCCCACTCCTCCACCATTGCGCCTAGAGGCATTCCCTTCTTTTGGTGTAACCCCGCTTCTCGAGCGAAAACGTCGAGACAGTTCCCCACCGCTATGTCTAATGTTTCACCGAAAACGCGGTAGCGCTCCGCTTCGAAAGCAGAAACTATAGTGTTTCCACCTGAAACATAGAGAGCAACAGGGTCGCTTGCATCCGCAACAAGTTTTCCTATTTCGATGTGTGCCACACAATGGTTGACTCCAACTAACGGAACGCCAAGATATGAAGCTAGGGCGCGGGCTGCTGTCGCGCCAGTGCGAAGACATGGACCTAAGCCGGGTCCCTGAGAAAAGGCAACGATACTGATGTCTTGGGGCTTCACTTTTGCCTTCTGAAAGGCTTCTGCCAAGACTTTTCCAGCAACCTCAGTGTGATGTCTAGCTGCTTCACGCGGGTGGATGCCTCCCTTCTCAGGCACGTATGCGCTGATCACGTTAGCGAGAATCTTACCGTCGAAGGAGGCTATTCCAACGCTGAAATCGTCGGCTGTGGATTCGATGCCTAAGCAGTAAGAAGCGGCTGAAGGGCTCTTCAGCAACGTTTTCAACCTTTTTTGTTATGTTTATGGTTGCATTACGTATTTGTAGGTTAGGATACTCCCAACGCTCACACTCAAATACACTATAAAATTCACTACAGGGGCATTAAAAAATATTGGAGGTCCCCAACCGGGAATCCACGTCCACCATCCTAACTGGGAAGCTAAGAATTCGAAAGGTAAGTCAATGATTACACCTGTTACAAGTCCAGCGATCCAACCGAATCTCTTGTAGACCACCCATGATGTGTGACCTATAACTAACCAATAAGTGATGATGAGTAGAGGCACATCCAATACATAAAAGAGGGTATCTGCGTAAGCGTATATGTTCATTGAGATTCCCGCCTGTTCTATGCCGACGGCGGTAATGGTGAAGATGGCGTTTATGAGTAGCCACCGTTTTTTCTGAGGTTTAAAGAGAGGCTTCACGTTTAGTCAGTCTCCAACATTTTTACGCCTTAGTGCTATTAGAAATAACCTAGTTCTTTTTTAATGTTGTCACTAACTCTGATAAGAATTCGAATCAATATTTTTCTTAATCAAATTTTCCACCGCTTCTTACGCTTTCAGCTTTTGATCTGTAGGGTCTTTTTGACTTAGGTTTGCTATGCTTTCGACAACGTTTAACACAGACCCAAACGCCTTCTTGAATCTCCCAAACGCATCCACATAAATCCGTTGATTTTTTAGTCGTCATATAGTTTTTTCCTCATTATATGCGCGCGGACGTAGAATGTTAAATAAAACTTTATTTTTTCTAAGTTAGGGAAATTAAAAAGCAGGGATATTAGCTTTTAGTTCAATTGTGCTCGAAGGCTTAAAAACTGACATTGGCGTGAAGATTTTGACGTTTTCATCAACAGTCTTTCTAAGTAAATGGTTTATACCCGTGTTTTGGAAACAGATAAACTCAACGAAGAGTAACTCTTAACTTACGGAGGAAAGAAACTGCCACACAGCTTCCATGAGCTTTACGCTTTGATGCTTAAACTAGACTGCGGTTTATGCGGTAACCCTTCATGTCGAACAATGGCGAGAAAAATCGCTACTGGAGAAACAAAACCTGAGCAGTGCTTCAATCTCTCCACCCGACCAGAGTATAAGCAAAACTTACAAAAAATCAAACAGCTTTTACGAGAAGGCGTAGAGATCGGAGCAAAAGGAACAATCGTTATCGAGGATACAGGCATAACCTACATTCACCCCTGCATTTCCGAGCCTGGAAAAATAACTGCAGAAGCGAGGCTGACAACGAGCCTAGAGGGAACCATGGATTTAAAGTACGGGTTCTATGACCCTATACAGCTCTGCATAATGCTGAACATGACAGGTTTTTTCAAGAATGTACGGTGTTCACCTAACCTTGGAGTAGGAAGAGTCACCGTAGACAACAAAACAGTCCTAATCTATAAGGATGGAAGAATCAACGTAAGAAAAGCCAAGGACAAGGAAGACGCTATTCAAACCATACGCTTAGTCTCTCGCAGTCTCTGGGGCGCCATCATCTGCTCCTATTGCGGCAACGCCGGCGTAGACTGTGCCTCAGGTGGATGTGAGAACTGCATAACCCACATTTGCCCAGTTATAAGTGGCGGTCCCCCAGACCCAACCGCAACCAGTCACGGTTCAATTCAACAAACCACCGTGTCCACCATTTTTGACAGAGTGAAAACTTTAGAAACAAAGAGCGATTTTGAGGAAGTAGTGAAACAACTCGACGGCGCTTTTGACTTTTTTGAGAAGGCAAGTCTCAAGTTTCTGGAGGAACAAGTCTTTGATAGCTCAGCGTTGAAGGTGATAGAAGATAAAATTGCTAAGGTAAACAAGTCAGCCATTAAGTTTATCGTGGAGACCCCGAGCGTGTACGAAGCTGCCATCGGTTTGATACTGAGCGGAGTGGCTATAGACTTGACCAGAATAACAGATGGGCTCAAAATCGTGACATCCTCGAAAAAACTGTTGTCGCCTAAACTTAAAGAACTCTTTTCAGAAGCGGTTACCATCGCAACTGGAGCATACCACGCTTTTAGAGCAGTGGATTTTGAAAAAACAAAACGCATTTCTGAGCGGTACACGACGTTTCGAAAGTGGTGGACAGAGGCTTTCAAAGAGATGCTGGAAAAGGATGTGCTGACAGGGATTGAAAAAATAGCAGTAAACGGATTTTACATCTCACGCCTTCTAACAAAGCCTTTGCCCACATGAATTAAAGAAGCTGGTTATTTGGCTATTTTTTCAGCTATTTCTCCCACAGTGGACACAAGCTTATCAACCTCAGCCCTCGTGTTGTAGAAGTATACAGACGCTCGAACGCTTCCAGGCTTGTGGATGATATTTTTAGTGAGCGGCATGGCACAGTGATGTCCTGAGCGCACCATAATGTTTGCTGAAACATCCAGTGCAAGAGCTACATCGTGGGAGTTCAAGTCATCCACATTAAATGACATGATGCCAATTCTGTACGCTGGTTCTGGACCGTAAACCTCGACTTTAGGAAGTACAGTAAACCCTTCATACATCTGCTTTGTTAGCTCTCTCTCGTGGCGCTCAATGTCTTCTAACCCAATTTCTCTTAGATAGTCAATTGCCGCCCCCAGTCCTATAGCTTCAGCAACACTGGGGGTTCCAGCCTCAAACTTCATAGGACTACTTTCAAGTGTATAGTAGTCAACGCCCACATCCGAGATAGTGCCTCCACCAACAAATAAAGGCTCAACATCATCTATCAATTCTTCCTGAATGTAAAGGACACCCGACCCTGTTGGACCGCACATTTTGTGACCACTGAAGGCGAGGAAGTCACATTTTATCTTCTGTACATCCACTTTCATATGTGGAACTGATTGAGCGCCGTCCACGAGGACATAGGCTCCGTGCTCGTGTGTAATCTCAGTGATTTCTTTAAGAGGCGTAATCGTTCCTAATACGTTTGAAGCGTGAGTTATTGCTACTAGCTTTGTTTTGTCATCAATTGCTCTTTCGAAGTCCGTGGGGTCTAGAAGCCCATATACAACTGGTTCTTTAGGCTTAACAATTTCCAAATCCACGCCACATCTATTCTTTAAGCGAATCCATGGAATGAAGTTGGAGTGATGCTCAATGAGTGAAGTTACAATTTTGTCTCCTTTCTTCCAGTTTAAGCTATTCGCAACAAGATTAATTCCCTCAGTAGTGTTTCGCGTCATAATGATTTCGGTCTCAGATTTTGCGTTAATAAACTCTACAACCTTGGCACGAGCCAGCTCGTACTCCTCACTTGCTTTCTGAGATAAACTGTGGATTCCTCGCCCAACGTTGGCTCGATATTGACGATAAAACTCCAGCATCTTTTGAAGCACAGGTTCAGGTGTAAGGCTACTTGCGGTGTTATCTAGGTAGATTACACCTTTTTCCAAGATTGGAAAATCTTTTCTTATTTTTTGTACGTTAAGCAACGTGCACCAACCTTGAAAAACAGACGTGTTCATAATTATACATTTCTATTCACGAGTCAAATCAAACCTTATGAACAGCATATTCTGTGAATAAATCTTATCCGAACCCATATACAACATATAACTCTAATGGTGAAATTAAATTGTCAAATTTCAAGCACACTTACAAAGACGTCAAGATTGCAGTTACAACCGGTGACATTACAAGACAGAAAGTAGATGCCATCGTGAACCCAGCTAACAGCAACCTAGTTATGGGAGGTGGAGCCGCTGGGGCCATCAAAAGAACTGGAGGAAAAGAAATCGAGGATGAAGCAATCAAAAAAGCTCCAGTTCCAGTTGGAAAAGCCATAGCAACAAACGCTGGAATACTTGAGGCGAAACATGTGATTCACGCACCCACAATGAAGATGCCTGCCATGCACATCGGCGCAGAAAATGTAAAGTTAGCAATGAAAGGCGCGCTGGAGTGCGCTGAGCATCTGGGAATTCAGAGTATAGCTTTCCCTGGAATGGGCACCGGTGTCGGAGGTCTTCAACTTGAGGAAGCCGCCGCTATCATGGTAAAGGCGACAAAAAAGCATGTTGACAGCGGTACATGTTTGAAAGAAATAGTTTTTGTCGGGTTTAGAGATGAGCTAACCAACGCCTTTAAGAAGGGGGTTGAGGAAGCCTTCAAAGAAACACTGTGACTTCAACGGAGTTTGTCGGATACAACTATGCATAGCAGAAATCATATTCAAGAGATTGTCGGATTCAGGAGGATAAAGTCTCCGCTTCCGACAGTTTTAAATAGTCATTTCGCCTAATCCTTTTTAGAGAGTGATACTGTGTCGGAATTTGATGGTAAAAAGCCGACGACCAGAGAGGAATTCATTAGATTGTTGACGACTGCAAAAGAGAAAGAGCAAAAGATGCGGGTAGCTATGAAGCGTAGGTCGACAAAACCGACAGTTTCTGGCACGGCGAAGATAATGAAGGTGCATCGTGATACGCTTTACGAGTGGATGAGAGAATTTGGCGTTGAGTTTGAAGACATTGGTAGAAGAGAGTTGATGCCAGCTCCTGTCATAGGGAAAACTGAAAAGTTCACCTACCTAATAGGTGAAGCGTTGGCAGGTGAAGGGTCCGAAGTTGCACATGTGGACTTGATAATTGGTGATAAAGACGGGCCTGTGGGGAAGGCTTTCGCAAATGGTTTATCCACCTTGTCTGCGGGGCATACGCCTCTTCTTGCAGTTATCAGACCAAACCTTCCACCTAAACCTCACACGTTATTGGTTCCTAAGGTTACTGTGAAGAATCTTGAGCAGGCGGGAAAAATATTTGGTCCTGCGCAGGCAGCGGTAGCTAAGGGAGTGGCTGACGCTGTTGAAGAAGGCGTTATACCAAAGGATAAGCTTGATGATTGGGTCATAATCGTCAGCGTTTTCCTACATCCAGAAGCAAAAGACTATCGAAAGATTTACCAGTACAATTATGGAGCTACAAAATTAGCTTTGAAAAGAGCTTTAGACAAATATCCTCCGCTGGAGAAAATAATATATGATAAAGACAGAGCCACGCATCCAATGATGGGTTACAAGGTGCCACGATTATGGAGACCTCCCTACATCCAAATNGCTCTNGANATTCCAAGTCTAGAAAGAACCAAAAAGATTATGGGGGAATTGCCGAAAAGCGACAGGCTAATTTTGGAAGTNGGCACTCCCCTACTGAAGAAATATGGAACAAGAGTGATTCGTGACCTTAGGGAACTAGCTCCAGACATGTTCATAGTGGCAGATCTAAAAACCCTTGACGTTGGAAAAGTAGAGGTTGATTTAGCCTTTGATGAAACCGCGGATGCAGTGGTGGCTTCAGGTCTAGCAGCTTCAGAAACAGTTGACAAATTCATTTACGAAGCAAAGAGACTGGGAATCTACGCAGTTGTAGACATGATGAACGTGGAAGACCCTGTTCAAAAACTTCAAATGCTGAAAACATTTCCTGACATCGTGATTTTACATCGCGGCATCGACGTGGAGAGGAGAACCGGAAAAACTCGCTGGGATCTCATTAAAGAGATGCGACAAGCCTTCAAAGAGCAAAAGTTCTTAGTAGCCGTTGCAGGTGGAATTATTCCTGAAACTGCACCAGAGGCTTTAGCGCGTGGAGCGGACATTATTATTGTTGGGAGGTACATAACACAGTCTAAAGACATCGAACGTTCAGTCAGGGAATTCTTGAAATCCACTGCGGAGATGAAAGAGGACATAGACCTGTTTAGAGTACATGTGGAATAAGCAAGCCTACAACATACAACATGCCGTAGAACTCGCAAAGCTAGACTAGATCTTAGACCACTGAAAAAACAGAGTGCAACTTTCTTTTTTTATCAATAACCTTCTATATGCGAGGAGCTTTTCTAGCCGTTTCTAAATTGATCAGCAGAACGCAACTTTTTTTGGGACAGACAAGACACACTTTGCCGCAATATCTTTCGTATTCCATAAAACTTAGTAGATTCTCAACGTCGTCTTCGAGATTTGTTGGTTTGATTTCGGCTACCCATCCTGCTCCATGTGGGTCTTGACTGATTATATACGGGTTGGCTATTATCCTTCTGTTTATTCTCTTCAGTCTTCCACTGACTGGTGCACATATGTCTAAGAGAAAATTCCAAGTTTCTACGACTCCGAAGGATTCCATCCGTCTAACTCTTTTACCTACAGATTCAATCCAAACATGAGTTATTTCTTTGAGATGTTTACAGACGCAGATATAATCAGTTAACCCAATTTTGACGTGTCCTCTAGGAGTTATTTTGGCCCAACTATGTGCACGTGTGTATAATTTACTCTTCGCCGTATATTCGGAACCACCCAGTTTCATCTACCCCTTTCGATGCTTCTGCTTACCTACGTAATGGCTAGACTTAGACATTAGGGTTTCTGTTTTGATTAGAAACTGCAGTTATATCCTTGCGTCAGAACTCAGCAGTTCAAGATAATCAAAAACCGCGTTGGAATAGACTTTCGCCATATTAACCACATCCTCAGCGTACACTAACTCATCATAAGTATGAGCCAACTCTTCATAGCCAGGACCAAACGAAACAGTTGGGATGCCTAGTTGTTCTCTAAAACTGTGAGCGTCACTGGTTGCAGCCATGAAAGTGGCCAGCGGCTTGTAGCCAAACACCTTCTGAGCCTGATTCTTGAGAACCTTTATGATGGAAGCATTGGCTGGCGTGTAGGATGGCATCGTGCGGTTCACAACTTGACATTCAAAGTTTTCTGGAAGAATATCGCGTACAAAGTCTTCAACGCCATCTGGGTTGCCACCAACCGGAACTCTAATGTCCACTTCAGCCTCACACTTTTCCGGCACCACATTGATTTTGGTTCCGCCAGCTAGGGTTCCCACATTAACTGTATAATGATCAAGAGCTTTCGTCAGGCTTTTCGTTGATATTCCGCTTTTTCTTGCAACCTTTGCCAGCACGGTTTTTCCACCGCGGATAAGTGGCTTGGCACTGTTTGGAGTTTTCACCGCCGATTCCTCTAATATCCTTAACTTGGGAAGAAAATTGGTGAGCATATTGATTGCGTTTTTCCCTAACATTGGACGACTTCCATGGGAAGGTTTACCATGCGCAGTGATCTTGAGCCAACAAGCTCCACGTTCACCCGCAACAATCGAGTAGTCACCTTCAAGATAGCCCGTCAGCTCAGTGATCAAACAAGCGTCTCCAGATAATTTTTTGTGTTCAAGCAACCAAGACGCGCCTCCTGGCCCCGGAGCCTCTTCATCTGAAACGGCGGAGACAACCACTCTTCCAAAAAGCGCATCTTCAAAATCTTTGAGGACAGCAGTAGCCATAAGCATGGCGGCGACTCCACCCTTCATGTCGGTGGCTCCGCGACCGAGAATCTTTCCGTTCCTAACCGCTGCTTTGTATGGGTGGAACGTCCATTGTGAAATGTCACCGGCAGGAACAACGTCTAAGTGGCCGCATAAAATCAGTGTTGGCTTTCTTTTTCCGATGGATGCCACGATGCTTGCGTGGCCCTTCGCTGGCTCAAACCTTTCATGCGATATTGCCTCGTTTTGAAGAAAGTGTTCAACCACGCTGGCTACTTTAGAAACGTCGCCGGGAGGGTTCTCGCCCTCAGCCTGAATAAGCTTGCAGCAGAGGTTGATTAGGTCTTGTTCACGATCTTCAACACGCTTAGCAATTTTAGCTCTCAGCCCCTTCAGCTCTGTTGCCTCCCACCAAACTCAATTATAAGCTTAATTAATGTTAAGTGTACGATTACTAAAAACTAAGTTTAGTTAAAGATTACTGTCGTTTTCGCGCGCACATAACGTTTAGGACTTGACGGTTTTGTCGGATGTGATCTTTCCGTCGATTAACGTTATTATGCGGTTGCTTTTTGAAGAGACCGTGGGGTCATGAGTTACGAAGACGACAGTTACTCCTTCTCTCTGATTTATTTCCTTCAATAAACCGATTATTTTCTCCCCTGTGAAACTGTCCAGTTCTCCAGTTATTTCATCACAGAACAGAACTTCAGGATTGTTTACTAACGCCCTACATATGGCCACTCTTTGTTGTTCCCCTCCACTAAGTTGATTCGGCTTATGATTCATTCTTTCCCCTAACCCGACGATGGAAAAAAGTTCTTTAGCCCTATCCTTGAATCGTGGGTTGTTCCTTATTGGAATAACAGGGACCAAAACGTTCTCCAGTGTTGTCAAAGTTGGAATCAAATAGAAATGCTGAAAGACAAAGCCGATCTTGTTTCGTCTTACCTCATACAACTTCCTCTCAGGAACTCTTGTCAGATCAACATCATCTAAGAATATTTTGCCGCTGGTCGGAAGGTCTAAGGCACCTAGAAGGTTAAGTAACGTGGTTTTTCCACTTCCACTGGGACCCATAATACTCAGGAACTCACCAACATTTATCTTCAAGTTCACTCTTCTAAGAGCGTGAACTATCGACTCGCCCAGCCTATAGTTTTTCGTTAAATTCTCCGCCCGAATTACTTCCTTCGCCATTTCTATTCGCCCCTTATTGCCCTTATAGGTGCCAATCGAGCGGCTTTAACTGCTGGATAGACACCGCTGCCCAAGCTCAAGCCTACACCAAATATGAGGCTTTCGAGGATTGTTGTTAAGGTTAATCGAACTGTCAACGCTGGAATTATGTTCTGCGCCGTTTGCGCGGCAACCATGCCGAGAAGCAAGCCGATTAAGCCGCCTATAACGCCTATTCCAAAAGCTTCAATTAACACGGAGTAAGCCACATCGATGTTTCTCCATCCCGTCGCCTTCAGCAACCCTATTTCTGGAGTTCTTTCCATGACACTCATCAACATGGCGTTAGCTATACCGATACCTCCTATTAAAACTGCAATAGCAGAGACAAGCCAGACGGTGTTTCGCAGAGTACCCATGATTTCCGATGCCTCTTCCATTAAATCCTCTGGAAAGACCACTTCATAATCCTCAAAATTTGATTCCACATATGACCTAATCTCATCCGCCTTGTCTGGGTCAACCGGCTTAATCTCTATCACGCTGATCTGGTCTGCAGATAGATTTCTTAGATCTCTGGCATCCTCAATGGGAATCAAAGCAATTATGACATCAGCTAACGTGTTTGTTTCGAAGATGCCAGTTACATCAAAGGGACTAGAATCTATTGGAAAGATATCCCCCACTTTAAGGTCTAGCCGATTAGCCAATTTGCTTCCCAGAATTATCTTACCACTATCAGTTTCGTTGAAGAAAGTGCCGAATTTGATGTATGTGGAAGAAACAATTTCGCTATAAGAATCTGTCACGCCAATAAGAGTGACAAATCTTGGTACAGCTCCTCCCGGAAGAGTTCTGGCAACGTAAATTTCTGGACTTATGACTTTTATGTCCGTATTGTTGCGTAGATTTTTGATTAAAGAGACATTAACTATCGAAAGTGTTTGGTCAAAAGATCCTTTCTCTTGAATAATCAGGTTTCCGCTTAGAAGCTCAAGGGACCCAGTTATGCTGCTTTCTAGACCATCCATAATGAATAGAAGAGAGGTTATCAGCATTACGCCTAAGGCAATGCCCAATATGGCAAGGCTCGTTCTCATCTTTCTACGTTTCAAGTTTTTGAGACTGAAGGTTACAACGTTCATTTCGTCATTGCCTTCTCCCAGAAAGGGGAAGATAATTCTAAGACAGCCCATACAAAAAGCATAATTTAACTTTTTATGTCCCTGACAAGATTCAGCAAAATAAAATATTGATTGCCAAGAAAATGAGAAGGGGCGAATCCTTAATAAATGGATAACTCCCTTCAGTTAAAGTCACAGAAACATCTCTACGCAGGAGAGTAAACATAGCGTATGGCTAAGTTCAAAATAATCGTTTCAGACCCGGAAACTGGAAAATCTAAGACTTTGGAAGTGGAGGGAGCCCGCGCCGTCCCCTTAGTCGCCAGAAAACTGGGAGAGGTCATCGATGGAGCTGCGGTTGGAATGTCAGGTCATGAACTCCAGATAACTGGGGGGTCCGATAAGGATGGTTTTCCAATGAGACCTAACGCTCACGGTGGAGTTCGGATTAGTGTAATCCTAAGCGAAGGTGTGGGTTTTCGTTCAAACAGAGCAGGGGAGAGGCAGAGAAAAACCCTGCGGGGAAACGTCATAACTGAGGAGATAGTTCAAATAAATATGAAGATTGTTAAGAAACCGGAAAAAAAGAAAAAGAAAACGGGAAGCAAATCGAATGAAAAAACTGCCCAAACAACCTGAAGTAAATATTGCGCGCGCCGAGCGTGTGGCTTATAGTTAGTTTTTATGAAATGATTTTTTAAGACTAAAATATAATCTCTAAGACGATAATATATCACTACGGAGGAGAAGATTATTGCCCATTCTTCCAATTGATATCGGCCGCTACGGAACACAAGAGATGCGGAAAGTTTTCGATGAAGAGAGCAAGCTTCAGAGGATGCTGGATGTGGAGGCTGCCCTAGCTTGGGCGCATGGAGAAGTAAGGAACATTCCACGTGAAGACGCTGAAAAAATCGTGAAAACAGCGTCAATTAAACATGTTAAACTCAGCCGTGTAAAAAAAATTGAAAAAGAAATTAAACATGACATCGCCGCGTTGGTTCGAGCGCTAGCTGAGACATGTGGACCAAGCGGAGCTTATGTTCACTTTGGAGCAACAAGTTCTGACATCATAGATACCGCTATGGCTCTTCAACTCAAAGACGCTGTGGATCTGATTGAAACGAAACTCAACAACCTTGAGGAGACATTAATGGAAAAGGCAGAGCAACATAAAGGAACAGTCATGATGGGCAGAACCCATGGACAACACGCGTTACCTATTACGCTTGGCTTCAAATTTGCAGTTTGGATGAGAGAAAACGCTAGACATATTCAACGATTGCGGGAGTGCCGCGAGCGAGTGTTGGTTGGAAAGATGAGTGGAGCAGTTGGGACTCAAGCTGGTTTAGGTCCATACGCAATAAAGATACAGGGGCTGGTAATGAAACGATTGGGAGTCAAACCAGCGCAGATTTCCACTCAAATTGTGCAGAGAGACCGTTACGCAGAGCTCATTTGCCTCCTCGCTATGATAGCGTCCACGCTGGATAAGATTGCTACCGAAGTTCGAGAGTTGCAGAGACCTGAAATGGGAGAGGTTTTCGAACCGTTTGAACAAAAGCGACAAGTAGGCAGTTCCACAATGCCCCACAAGCGCAATCCAATGATTTGTGAGAGAGTTTCTGGTCTGGCAAAAATCATGAGGAGTCTCGTTGTGCCAGCTCTAGAAAACGTTCCAACTTGGCATGAGCGAGATTTAACGCAGTCCTCTGCAGAGCGGTTTATAATTCCTGAAGCCTGCATACTCACCGATTACATGTTGGTTTTAATGACAAACGTTTTGAAAAACTTGTGGGTGGACAAGGAACAGATGCAGAAGAACATGGGATTAACGCAGGGGCGAACCATGTCGGAAGCGGTTATGATAGCTCTCGCTAGAAAGGGTATGGATCGTCAAAAGGCTCATGAGCTCATTAGGCGTCTAGCGATGAAAAGCGGAGTTGCAAAGCAACCGTTTAAGGAAACTCTTCTTAAAGACAAAACTATACGAGAAACATTAAGTGAGAAAGAAATTGATGATGCATTAAATCCGAGAAACTATTTGGGGACAGCAAAGAAACAGATTGAGTTAGCTGTTAAAAGGACGAAAGAAGAGAGAAAAAACAGAGGACTGACATAGCCTCAAATTTTTTTGGCCCTACAATTATGTTTCAGCATACGCTTTTCGCGGGAAATAACGTTTTGTTTTTAAACCGAACTTCACAATTGCAAGCATAAGTGGAACTTCCATCAGAGGTCCTATTACTGTGGCTAAGGCAGCGCCTGAATTAAGTCCGTAAAGGGTTGTTGCTACGGCAATGGCGACTTCAAAGTGGCTGCTTGAACCGATGAGAGTAGTGTTTATTGATGTTGCATAGTCCCAGTTAGATAACCACGAAACAGTGTAGGTTAAGGCAATCATCGTGACATAATGGAGCAAGTTTGGAGCAGCAAGATAAGCCACAAGAAATGGATCGCTAAGGATTATCTCTCCTTGAAAAGAAAACATGACAATTAGAGTGAGCAACAACGCTATGATGGATATTTTACGTACAAGTTCAAGATAAGTGGAGTCAAACCATTCTTTCCCTTTCCTGCTTATAAGCAGCTTTCTAGAAACTGCCCCTAAAGATACTGGAAGGGCTATGAAAACAATTACGCTCAGGGCGATAAGGTCCCATGGAACTGGTATGCCGCTTACGCCGAGATAGAACGCTGATTGAGGTGCATAGAGAATTAGCATCAGCAATGCGTTGATGGCTGTGTTTATTAGCCCTTGAGCTAGGTCTCCTTTGGCTAGCAGAATCCACCACATGACCATAGCAGTGCATGGGGACATTCCTAGAAGTATGATACCCGCTCTTTGAGTAGGGTCAGCAACAAGTAGGTTTGCATACAGCGTCATTATAACTGGGGCAACAGCCCAATTCGCAATTATGGTGAGAAGCATAGGTTTTGGTTTTCTCACCGCTTTCTTAACATCACTAAACGCTATACCCACGACTGTTGGATACATCATGAAAAACAGGCAGATGCCGATTGGAACAGATAACTGAGCGACTTTCAAGGAGTCCAGATATTGGCCAAAGGCTGGAAGAAATCGTCCCAACAACAATCCGATGGCAATGCATATGGCGATCCAGAGGGTTAGATATTTTTCGAACAAACCTAATTTTCGACGCTCTTTTTTGGTCATGCTCTAACTCCTTCTCATCTGTTGGCAGACACCTACATCTACATATTTAAGTCTGTTAATATAAAAAAACAAAACATATTTAAATATTTTGATACAAGTTTTAAATGGCGCTATCCATGACTTTAGAACAAAAATCTCGAATAAGCAAGAGACTCCAGCGTTTGATGAAGTCAGGGATTTGTCCCGCAGAGGAAGTTTCAAAATATGCCTCAGAACTTAAACAACTGGTGCATGAAATAGCAGACGAAAAGGTGATAAGAACACAAAGTAGATTGTTTAAAGCGCTCGCTGACAAAACAAGGCTAAAAATTTTAACACTTCTCAGTATTCGAGAAATGTGTGTCTGTGAGGTAATGGTTGCGTTAGATCTAACTCAGCCCACAGCTTCTCATCACCTAGGTATACTTGAAAAGGCAAACCTTGTGAAAAGTAAACGAGAAGGGAAATGGGTCTTTTACAGCTTACCAGACAAGCGGGTTATAAGTCTCATGAGAGAATTCGGAGGAAAAGAAACGTAGGAATCAATCGTTTAATAGACCATTCATTTTTTGAGCCAAAAAATTCTTCAACACAGATAATCATTAATACTGTTCATTCAGTGAAACAGTGGAGGTGAAATATTTGATCTTTGTTACTCTGTGTACAGTTCGCTCGGGAAAGTTTGAAGATGCCATCAAAGCAACGAAGGAATTGCCTAAGGCTCTTCCTGCAGGGGTCAAACTCAAAGCTCGTTACAGCTTATTTGGAAAATACGATGCAATATACATATTTGAGGCACCAGACGAAACAACTGCGACAAAGTTCGTTAGAGGGCTTCAAGATACTCTTGACACCGAGACCTTCCTTGCTGTACCATGGACTGAATGAAATTTCACCCAGATTTTCTAGAGTATTCAGTTAAAGCCTGTTGCTCCCATTCCTTACCTTCCTTTAGTTTCTTCCATTCTTGTGCCTTGACAAAACCTCCTATCTGTTCCTTAATTTTTTTAGCGAGCTTAGGTCCAATCAAGGGCAGGCTAGTTAGCTTTTCAAGAGGCACCTTTTTTAGGTCTTCAATGGTTTTTAGACCAGAGTTATGAAGTGAGCGAGCTCTTATCCTGCCGATTCCCTTCAACCTAACCAGCGGAAACAACTCAGCTTTCACTCCTTTTTCTACTCGTTCCATGAGCCCTGCGAGATGTGGAAAAAGATCTTTGTGACCAAAAAGTTTAGCCAGCTCACGAGAGGCGTACAGGAGCCATCGCGCGGTTCCTATGAGCCTATACAGATCACCGGGTTGCACTCTAAACCTTTCAATGGTCTCGTCTTCCGATGTTTCTTCTATCCACGCATCTAATACCAAAGCTAGTTTAGCTTCTCCTAGAAACTCTTCATAGTCCATTCGGTCTGTCCATTCATCGGGAACTTCAAACATGAATTCTTCTCGGTGCTCATTCATAAACAGAGTTAAACCGTCGATTTCTATGGAGTATGGGCGAAGTTTAGGAAACATATCAGGTGTACGTGCGATCATGTGGAGAAAGCTGATGTCTGTGATTCGCGGCGCTCTATTTAGCAAAGCGTCTCGAATAATGATTGCGGAAACTGGGTCAATGTATAGCTCAGAGGCTCTTCGTCCAAACTTGGTGGCGTAAATGTTTTTTTCGTTCACCTCAATCATGTTTTCTTCGTAGAGAAACTTCAGAATTCGGGTGATGACTTCTCTGATAGCTTGAGGATCATACTGATAGGCATAGAAGGTTTTGCCGAAGAAGTCGTAGATTCCCTGTTCAGTGTGGGCGAAGTCAGCGGCGATTGTTGCTAGAACATGGGAACGAAGGATGCGTTCCACCGCCAGTTTTGACCATATTCTCTCAGGCTCTGCTAGAACGTAGTTTTCCATTAGGTAGTCGCGTTCATCCTCGGTCTTGGCGATGAGTAATGCTTCTCCAACCTTATCGTATCGAGGTCTCCCCGCTCGACCTGCCATCTGTTTATACTCTAACACTTTAATTGGGTAATAGCCGTATCCCAGTTCATACCGTCTGTAATCGTGAATTATTACCGTTCTGGCGGGAAGGTTCACTCCAAAAGCCAGAGTGGGAGTAGCTGTTATAACCTTGATTTTTCCGTCTCGAAAAGCATCTTCAACGATTTTTCGGTGGGCGCTACTCAACCCAGCGTGATGAAAAGCTGTTCCGTTTTTGGCTAGTTCAGCTAACGTTTCGCTTATCCTTGTTCGTTCGCCAGCAGCCAGAATTCGTTCAGCAACTCGTGTGAGAGAACGTTTTGCAGGTTTCGACAGGACAGTTTTTATGTCAGTTGCCGCCTTTCTGGCAAGACTAACCGAGTTTTTCCTTGTCGCCGCAAACATAAGGGCTTGTCCGCCAGACTTTACAACGTGCACTGCAAAGTTTATGGCTGGGTTTTTGTTCAGTTTTTCTATCTTGACAGCTCCGCCGTCCTTAAATTGGGCTTCATCTTGCAATAGCACACCTTCTTTCAGCGTCACAGGTCTCCAGTCAGTGGTGACTACACCAGCTTTCAACCATTCCGCTGTTTCCTCCGCGTTCTTAATGGTGGCGCTTAATGCTAAGAGTTGAACATCTGGGTTTACTTGCATGAGACGAGCGAGCACCACTTCTAAAGTGGGACCACGTTCAGCATCATTGAGNAGGTGCACTTCATCAGCTACTATTAAGGAGATGGCGTCCATCCAGCGCGTTCTGTGTCTCAGTAAAGAGTCTGCTTTTTCGTTTGTTGTAACAATAATGTCNTATCTCTCGAGCCACGGATCGCTGCTGTCATAATCGCCAGTGCTGATGCCCACTCTGACCTGTCTTCCATTCCGTTTCCTAGCAACCATGTACTTTTTGAACTCCTCGTATTTTTCGCTCGCCAGCGCCCGTAGAGGGGTCAAATAGAGAACTTTTCCATCTTTTACTAACACGTGTTTGAGGGCGCATAGTTCAGCGGTGAGGGTTTTGCCGGAAGCAGTAGGGCTCGCTAGAACAAGGTTTTTTCCATTAAGAACTCCTGCACGTACCGCCTCTTCTTGCGGGGGATACAGTTCAGTGATTCCAGACTTAATTATTACTTGTTTTATGGATTCAGGTACCGGCAGTTTTTCGATCTTCAAGGCTTGCGCCCTTTTTTAGCTAGGTCTTCTTTAGATGTCCCTCTTTAGGAGAGTATATAGTTCCCTCTTTCACCAACTGTCCTATAAGTCTCTCCGCTTCGCCCCTCACAACATCATATTCGGTTTCAAGTTTTTCCAGAAGCTCTGACTTTTTAACCGTCCCAGTTTCCTTTTCCATCGAAACAATCGCGTTCAATACAATTCCTAGCTTGTCACGCAAGCTCTTAGGCTTACCCGTCATGATTATGTCAATGTCAAATTTGTGGGAGGAAATGTCAATTCCAACTTCTTCTAAGGATCGTTTCATAATGGTAATAGCGGCTTCAGCATCCTCAGCGAGAACTTCTTTTCGAAATGCAACTCGAGCCCTAGCCTCAGCCAGCCTCACCATAGATTCGAGTTGACGCGCGGTGATGGCTATAGGCGTTCCTTCAGCTTCACTGGCTGAACGCATTTCTAAGTAGAAGTCTCTTAGACGCTCCAAAGCTTCTTTAGCTAAAACAGGTTTGAAGTTTCTGGCATAACTGATGTATTTTCGAAGAAGCTCAGGAGGTACAGGCGACTCAACTGGAACAGCACCTGTCATGTGAAGATTCAATATGTGCTCAGACATCTTGGTGTCCAATTCCTTCTCCGGCTCATCTCTCAGCACAAATATAAGATCAAATCTAGACAGAATCGTAACTGGAAGAGCTATGTTCTCCGCAACTGTCCGATAAGGCTCATACCTACCTAAAGCTGGATTACCCGCAGCCAATACCGCAGCTCTAGCATTAAGAGTTGCCACAATGCCTCCCTTCGCCACCGAAACCGTGTGTTGCTCCATCGCCTCATGAATAGCCACCCTATCCTCAGGGCGCATTTTATCCATCTCATCGATGCACGCAACACCCTTATCCGCCAGCACCAGTGCCCCTGCTTCAAGAGTCATCCCGCCCTGTCTCTCTCGGAGGACAGCAGCAGTTAAGCCAGCAGCTGTGGTTCCTCGGCCAGACGTGTACAAACCGCGCGGAGCAATCCTTGCTACATACTGCAAAAGCTGCGACTTGGCGGTTCCGGGGTCTCCTATCAAAAGCATGTTCATTTCCCCTCGAATTTTGATGTCAGGAAACTGTTTGGGAACACCTCCGAAGAGAAGATACATCACTGCTTCTTTGACGTGTTCATAACCGTAGATGGAGGGCGCTATCGACCGAATGATTTTGCGGTGAATCCACGGGTCTCTTGCCAGCTCTAATATCTGTTTTTCTTCCTCAGGCGAGGTAAGAACTGCCTCATGCTCCTTGCTTAAGACATCTATGAAGTTTGCGTCCAAATGCAACAGGAAAACTCGAAGCTTTCCAACTTTGGGCAGAACAGGAGCAGCTGCACGCACAACTCCTACTATAGATACACTGTCTCCAGGCCTCGCTACGTCCACAAGGTCTTTTTGAGTAAGCTTGATGTTTACCCAGCGTGGAAGCTGACCGGGAGGCAAGTTTTCAGGCCGCTCTTGTATGCGAAGGTCTTGCGAATCAATGAATGAAGATTCTTCTTGAACAAAATCGAAGGGTCCGTTTCTCTTGCACACTGGGTTGTCGCAGTTGAAAGGGGCTCTCAAAAAGGGCCCTGTTTGGTCTCGATAACTGACTTCTCCACACCGTTTACATTTAAAAGCAGCCCGCGTTACCATAGGTCTGGCAGGTGTTGCACGCACAACGATGCCTTCCACCATAACCAGCTTTCCAATGTTATCGGACCCAAGCTCTCGCAATAGAGTGATTACAGGCAAATTCTTGAATTGAACACTCACCTTTTCGATTCCTTCAGCGTACTCAGGCTCTTCTATCTGCAACTGAGCTAACGCTGCACGGTTTACATGCTCCAGATACTCGTCAGGTCTCTCGATGACGTCTTCCGCCAACTCCGAGTCTGTTGCCAACAAGTCTTCAAAATCTACAATTAACGCGGTTTTGCCAGTGATAGCCATCTCGGAGATTCGTTGTCGATACTTATCGGATGTTAGGATATCCTGGAAGCGTTCTTGGGGGTCTGTTGTCAACATTTCGTTCGTCAAGACTCAGTCTCTCCTTTCAGAATTTTGGTTCTCCATTCGCTGATGATTGTATGTAAACGTTCATAGACGACACGCTCTTCTCTCGTCAAATTCTTAAGGAACTGATTTGTTTGATCAGGAGCTGAGGCTAATGAAACTATCTTTTTCAGTCTGCAATTTACAATGTCACGGGAAAGTCGCGACGCCCTATCGTATTCTTTCATTTTTTCCGGGTTTTTAACTGCATCTCCCTTTAGGCGGGAAAGGTAGCGTCGCAATCTAGGGTAAAAGTCTTCTAGTAATGGAGAGAATTGTTTAACTGATTGAACGCGTTCCTTCCAGTGAAT
>JGI2171J19970_10000577_pt1 | contig 19907 bp, 16 predicted proteins | sample DeeMarSWOR324_28_FD_19970 | JGI IMG/M metagenome (IMG submission 19970) | reverse complement strand
CCTGTTTGGCCGCGTAGGACAACCCCAGGCCATGATTCCCGACCGAACTCGTTACCACCCCGGCCTCTCGTCGTTCCTCCGGCAGGCTCAGGATAGTGTTCAACGCTCCGCGTACCTTGAACGCGCCCGTAATCTGGTGGCTCTCCCATTTGAAACACACCTCGGTCTCAAGTTTCTCGCCTAATTTAGGGTCTGGCGTAACCTCGGTGCGGTTCAACCTGCCCTTAAGCCGTTTCATGGCACGCTGTATGTTTGAAAAATCAACCATTTATTTCTCCTCACTCATAGATATTAAGCTCCGGCGTGAGCAAACTGAATTAAACGCTCAGACCCGATAGCCGTTCGCAGGAAGCGGAAGCCATTCAGAATTTCTATACCCAGGAGTTTTCCCTGTTCGTCTAACTCACCGTTGCCCACGTCTTATTTGCCTATTCTATGTCTTGGAAGTTCGATGTCAAGACAATGCAGGCAGAGACAATCTCAAAATCCAAACTGCAGTGGAGTTTCGACCATTAGTTACTTCTAAGAATCTACCTGGAAAGATTCTTCCTGATATAACGTGCTCCGCGTAGCGGAGTGCGACCCTTGTTAACTGAAATACGGGGATTGGCCGATCCTTGAGCCATACTAGATTTCAAACGCAAATCAATGGGATTTGAAAACACATCCTACGGACACGGTGAAAGATTTTCACGATCAGGAATTTAGCCTAGGTCTAAGGATTTGACGGATAAAGGGAAGTAAATTGTGAGGGCTGAAATTCCCTTTTTTACCAGACGCGATGAGAATTATTCAACAAATTCAACAACGTCTCCCATATCTCCCCATACGGATATCTTGAAAAGGGGTTTTCCTTCCCTGATATCTGCCATTCTTGGATCGGGTTTAATGCTCACTCCAAAGGATCTGGTAGATGAAGGAATCTAGCAACCGCAAATACTCCCCTTTGGAGAGTTTTGGCTTAAATTTAGAGACTATCTCCTTTGCTTCTTTTGCTTCTTGGAAGAGCAAATCTATCACAGCCATGGCCATTATTTTGGCGGGAATGAGAAAGGCCATTTCCTCGTCGTCGACTTTGAAATCCTTGGAGTGAATGTCACCTGTGAATGACCCTACAAACGGATGAACCCCGGGCTTCAAGTGGGTAAGATCTCCCATATCAGTGGAACCACCGAAAGGGCCCAGAAGATGAACGTTCTCCTTCCCCAAAAGCTTGGAGGCATTGTCCATCCAGAGGTTAGCCAGTCTTTCGTCGTTGAATATGGGAAGGTAGCCCGGCGTATTTGTTATTTCAACGTCGGCGCCAACACCCATGGCCCCCGCTTTTATTGCCCTGTCGACCTTAGCGTTGGTCTCTTTAATGGCCTCTACCGACTTTGCCCGCACGTACATCTCCACTCGCACTTCGCTCGGGACGACATTCACACTGTCCCCGCCCTTGGTCACGATCAAATGCACCCTTACCATATCGTCATCTTTGAACGTCTCCCTTTGCGCATGGATTGCCGAAAGGGCAACATGAAAGGCATTCATGGCATTGACGCCCTTGAAAGGGGCAACCCCAGCATGGGCTGCCCTTCCAAGGAACCGAGCTGCCTTCCCTATGAAGCCATTGCTCCCAGCTGATAAATACACCGTCCTTCCTGGAATTTCCGACTGAGCATGGTTCATCATGACCAGATCCACATCGTCGAGGGCGCCTATTCCCACCAACTCTTGCTTGCCGCCGAAATACGTTATTTTCCCCGCCTCCTTTAGCTTCTGCCGAAATTCGAGATTGATGAATTCCTCGGCCGGAACAGCAAACAGCACTACCTTTCCAGAAAGATCCTCCACCACCTTTTTTATTCCAAAACCGGCTCCTATTAGGCCCGCTATCTGGGCGAAGTGGCCGCAGGCATGAACCAATCCTGTTTCTTTGTTGGCGAGAGGGTGATCAGGATTGAAAAGGGCATCCATTTCTCCAAGCAGGGCAATAGTCGGGCCCTCCCTCCCGGTATCCAGGGACCCCTTCACCCCGGTTATTCCAAGACCTCGCTGAAATGGAATGGACCATTCCGAGAAAATTTCCTCCACTTTCTTGGCCGTTTCGAACTCCTTATAGCCCTCTTCTGGCTCCGAAAAAATAGATTTCCCAAGCCCGACAATTCGCTCGCTGTGTTTGTTGATTTCGTCCAGAGAGGCTTCTTTCAATTTCTTTCCGGTCATTATATGATCCCCTGAATTTTCAACACAATTTGGGCTATGACGGCAGATCCGAAAAAGGTGCCAAGGAAAACACAGAAGGCAACCAGGACCAACCTCCAGCTGAGTTCTTTGATCCTCGCAACTTTCATCCCAATGGAAATTCCAGCAAAGGCCAAGATCGGTGTGGTCGTCCCCAGAAAGCTCACCTGTTTGGTATATGCAAGCATAAATTTGGAGGTTGGAACGAAGGGCATTGTTAGCACGAGAGCAATCAAAGAAGCCCACGCAAAAGATGGGAACTTCAATTGGGGAGTGTAGTTCTTTATCATCAAAGCTGCCATACAAATAACGGTAACGATCACCATCCCTGGAATGGCCTTGAGGATAGGAATACCATATCCGATTCTCTGGCCAATGAGGGTGATAATTACAACCAAAAGCAAAACCTTAAACTGATTCCAAACCATTCTCCCTGTTACTTCCATTATTCAACCTCCTTTTCTCCCTGAATTCTTGGTTGCAGTTTCTTGTACAGAAAGTTGGTAAAGGGAAGGGCAAGAAAAATAACGCTGTAAATTCCGGTTACGCCTGTCAGAAGATTACTCGTGGCAGCATAGGCCAGAATAGTATCTTTCATGGCGGGAATAGCCGTGGACAGAGACGCCGATGATGCGGTCATCATGCTGGCACTTCCTATTCCACAAGCCATGGCCAGGGCATAGGGGTGCAAACCCGTGATAGAGGAAATGCCCCCAAGAATTCCGAAGAATATGGTCCCAAGGACTGTTCCAGTCATGTAGGTTCCCAGAGTCCCGGTTCCTTCAGCCGAGCTGATTCCGTAGCGCTCCCCTACTACCCCCAGGGTCGGTTCCCGGCATATACTCACGGAAGCCCCCACCGCTTCCCTTTTCATTCCCAGGAGAAGTGCAATAGGAAGGGCCACGATAATTGTGCACAGGTTTCCGAATTCCTGAAGCACAAAAGCAGGCCCAGCTTTGACAATTTTATCCACCACAGGACCAACGAGGGTTCCATATTTGACCCCAAGGGGAAGCAGGGAAATCATGACAATCGCCCCGGCGAGTTCAACCTCCTCCTCAGAGACAACCTTCTTGAGGCCCGCAATGGCCCTGCCGAGGACCTGGGGAGTCATCAGAGTACCGATGACCACTGCGTATAGCATGGGAAGCAGAACCACCATCCCTGGTCCAACGGGAAACTTGTGGATGCCGATCAACTCTGTGACGATCACTATGAAGAGGACAGAGAGGTAAAGCTTGAGGTGACTCGAAAATCTTCCTTTGGTTTCAAGCGCATCATTCGATTCCATATGCACCTCCATGATTCAATACATCTAATCGGTTTTGGTGAACATTGAGACAAACCCTATACCTGAACTTCTCTTCCAATATTCAATCCCCCTCAAAGCTCCAGAACGGGCGCTGTACATATCTCAAGAAGCTGGGGTTTTTCCAACTCCCTTTCAAACGAGGATGTGGATTAAATCAGTGCCAGCAACAATCCCCTCGAACTGTCGCGTTCGAGCTCAGCCTCTTGAGCAATACGGCCCTATTGAGGGGTGATATAAGAAAGCCTCCAAGGGGATACTAGAATCCCCCGGAGGCTTCGCATCGGCACTTTCTGATAACCCCTTCTCATAATTTCCTCTGTGAATTTGAAACTGTATTGGTCGTTTGTTTACACATGAACAAAGCCGAGTCGCCTCTTCACTTCGGCAACTCGGCTGTCTGTTTCGATGCGCTGCCTCGCATGCTGTCCCTCAACAGACCCGTGGCTTTCCGCCCCACCCTCGCAAGTGGTTTGGCCTTCTCGGCTCAGGAAAAGAGAAAAGGCCTCCTCCTTTGAAAGGCACACGCCCTTCGGATCAGCATGAAATTCCACCTCGTTCCAGACGCCTAATAGCGACAGCGCAAGCATCGTACCAGACCGGGAGACGATGTCAAGTATTTTTTGCAGAGGTCTTGCGAGCCGCCGAGCTTCGGTGTTGGGCAGGAGCTAATAGAGTGAAAAATTTTCACAATCTGGGATTGAACGCGATTTTGGGGATTAAGCTGGGCAGGTGGAGGGAAATTGGATGTAATCCAAAATGTCAAATTTTGAAGCCTCCCCCCTGTTTTTCAAAAGGGACAAGAAAATCATTTATTCAATGTCAAGGGCTGACCCTATCTCGATTGATAATGCTCTTGCTTTTACGTGAAAAATAGTATATAGTATAAAATAGTTGCATAGAGCCTCTTTAGTAGTAAGACGAAAATCCGTAAAGAACTCTAGACAACTTCTTTACGGGTTTTTTTGTTAACGCTTTACAAAGCTCATTTCCAAAGGAGGTCGCAATCGCGAAGGGTCGAGTGAATTCGTTTAAGGGGGATGGGTTTAAATCCTTGGGAGAGGGAGATGAGGTTGAATTCGACATTTCCTAGCCCAAAAGGCCCCCAGCCAGCAATGTAAGACTAGCCTATTAAAAAAGCGAAGCTTTGCGCTGGCTTCAGTAAACTCTATCGAGCTGTGATTCATAATTTCAGAATAAGGAGGACGAACATGAATATTTATGTTGGGAATCTATCCCGTGACGTGTCAACGGAAGATCTTCGTCAGGCTTTTGAGGCCCATGGCGAAGTAAGTTCTGTAAACATTATTAAGGATAAATATAGCGGGGAACCACGCGGTTTTGGTTTTGTAGAAATGCCCAATATGGCTGAAGCTCAAACGGCGATTGAAAACCTCAACGGGAGTGATCTACTCGGACAGCAAATGAATGTAAACGAGGCACGTCCTCGCACGGACCGCGGAAGACCCAGAGGGCAAGGTGGTAATAGAGGGCGGTCGGGTTTTGGCGGTGGAAGACGATACTGATCTGGTTGTTTCCCAATCCGTGAGCCGGACGATGAACAGAAGTTAGGAAATAATACAGAGGAAAAGCCGCGGGAAGAGTCTCGGGTTAAGAGCCAGCCATTCAGGCCGTCCTAAATTGTATAAGATTGCTTGCGCGGGCTATGGAAAAGAAATCGCGTTTCAGGTTTACCCTCCCGAAGACAAGAAACTCCTGTGTATGAAATGCATCAAAAAATAGAGACCTCCTCGATGATTCAATGGGGAGCGTTCTCCCTATCTGCGAGAAAGAGGCGAGCCCATACTGAGACTTCCACCCCATTTCTGCGTGATTTAATCATTGCTTACCCGCAAGTCGTGTGAAATCGTGGAAATCATTGGTTTGGCGTAAAAATGAAAGGGATAACTCTGTTCAATATCGACCGAGTTATTTAAGGATTCACGATGAAGTTTTCAGAATTAGATTTAAGGCCAGAAATTCTGAAGGCCCTAACTAACATGGGCTATCAGGATTTGACACCCATCCAGGAAAAGACCTTCTCTCCTATCCTGAGCGGTAGGGATCTTTTGGCCCGTGCAGAGACCGGCTCGGGCAAAACAGCGGCCTGCGGTATTCCACTGGTCCAGATGATCGATCCTTCGCTCAATGCCATCCAGGCCCTAATCCTGGTCCCTACCCGTGAACTAGCACTTCAATACGTGGAAGAGATCGATAAGATTTCGAGGCTTACAGATGTCGTCCCTTTTGCCATCTTTGGCGGATTCTCGATGGAGATTCAAAAAGCAAAACTAAGGGATAGGGTCCATATCCTCGTCGCAACGCCTGGACGATTGATCGATTTCCTCTGTCATACCACGTTGATTAAGCTCTCTTGTGTTCGCACGCTGATTCTGGATGAAGCGGACGAGATGCTGAAGATGGGTTTTATTGAAGATATGGACTTCATCATGTCCTGCCTGATCCACGAGCACCAGACATTGTTTTTTGCAGCGACNATGCCCGAANAGATCGATCGATTGGTCAGGGCCTATCTNAAAGAACCNNTCAGAGTGGAATTAAATAAGGANCAGGTGGCNCCGNAGANTCTTGTTCACCATTTTCAGTATACGGGGCGACGTGATCGGCTCAATGCCCTGATCGAATACCTGAAAAGGGAGAAGATCTCCCAGGCCATCATCTTTTGCAATTCACGACATCGCGGTGAGAGACTGCTAAAGGAGTTGAAGGGAAAATTTAAATCGATAGAGTATATCCACGGAGGTCTGGAGCAATCGAGACGAACATCGATCTTCGAGCGTTTTCGCCGAAATAAGATTACCCTCATGGTTGCCACGGACATTGCCGGTCGCGGACTCGACTTCAGCCATGTCAGGCATGTGATTAATTATGACTACCCTTGCGGCCTGGAATCCTACACGAACAGGACAGGAAGGACCGGGAGAATGGGGCGGTCAGGCATTGCCATGACCTTTGTGACGGATCAGGAATTGAGGGTCTTGAAATACCTGCTTAAGATGAATCGTATTGATCCCGTGTGGCATGGCAACATCCCGAACCTCCAGGCTGTCTCCAAACATAACGGGAGACGAAATGGCAAGAAATACTCCAAAAAGCGGTTCCGCCCAATACCCCAAAGTAAACCCTTCGACTCCCCGGCCTGAAGGTCGCAGCTTGCCCTCGGCTTGAGCTCAGGCCGAAGGCTCAAGGTTGACCCTGAGCTGCTCTTTTTAACCCTGTCTTCAAAGGCGGGGCGGTCGGCTGACTTCACACCGAAGCCTTGGCGCGGTCGAACGGGTCGAATCCCATCAAATAATAGGAATAACCCCCCATAAGGGGAGAAAGGTGGGAAAGGCAAGAGTGATGATTTCGTAAAAAGTCTAAATCAGACGGCAAAGAAAAAAGATCCAGATGCAAGGCGCGCAAATCCTGAGGAATGAGGCCTACATAGAAGTACGCTGCAGTGACGAAGGATGAAGCGCAACACAGCCTTTCGGCTTTGCTCAAGGCCATGAGCCTGTCGAACGGCCCTTCGGCTTCGCTCAGGGCCATGAGCCTGTCGAATGGCAGATGGACTTTTTACGAAGCCGTCAAGAGTACCTTGGGTGAAAACACAACGCCTATTTCAGGACGAACTAATGAAACGCGAAGATTTGAGGAACATTGCTCTCATTGCCCATGTTGATCATGGAAAGACAACGATCGTCGACGGCTTGCTCAAGCAGTCAGGCATTTTCCGTTTGAACGAGAACGTCCAGGAAAGGGTGATGGACAACATTGCCTTAGAGCGGGAGCGAGGCATTACCATCGTGGCAAAGAATACGGCGATCGTATATCAGGGAGTCAAGATCAATATTGTCGATACACCAGGCCATGCCGATTTCGGCGGGGAGGTGGAAAGGACGCTCAAGATGGTTGATGGCGTGCTACTCCTCGTCGATGCCTCGGAGGGCCCTTTGCCCCAGACAAGATTCGTTCTGAAAAAGGCCCTCGAGTTTAATCTTCCTTCTATCCTGGTGATTAACAAGATAGACCGGTCTGATGCGAGGATCCAAGAGGTGTTGAACGAGGTCTACGATCTCTTTATTGACCTCGATGCCACAGAGAAACAGCTTGAATTTCCGATCGTCTACGCCAACGCAAAGCTCGGGATTGCGAAACTCCATCCTGATGAGAATGCCAAAGACTTCCGGTGCCTGTTCGAAGCCATCCTTAGCGCCGTTCCGCCGCCTGAAGGGGATGAAGAAGGGCCACTGAAGCTCCTGGTCACCAACATCAACTATAACGATTACGTAGGCAGGCTTGCCATAGGGAGGATCTTCTCGGGCTCCATCAAAGTCGGCGATTGCGTATCGATGATCAACGGCAAAGTGCAACCGATCAAGACCAAGGTTACATTGCTCTATGGATTTCACGGGCTCGAAAGAACAGAGATCAAAGAGGCCCGGGCAGGTGATATCGTTGCCGTGGCCGGGATTGAAGGGATTAATATTGGTGATACCATCGCCGACATTGAAAATACAGAGCCTCTTCCAAGAATTGCGGTGGATGAACCCACCATCTCCATGGTTTTTTCTGTCAATACCTCGCCTTTTGCCGGCCAAGAGGGAAAGTATATAACATCGAGAAACCTGAGGGAGCGGCTTGAAAAGGAACTCTTGTATAATGTATCGGTAAAGGTTGACTTTGATTCCACAGATTCTTTTACGGTGATGGGAAGAGGGGAACTGCAGCTCGCGATCCTGATCGAGATGATCAGGAGGGAAGGCTATGAGCTTTCTGTATCCATGCCAGAGAGCGTTACAAAAAACGTCAACGGAACTCTTTACGAGCCCATGGAGCATCTTGTCATCGATGTCCCAGAGCAATTCAAAGGGGTCGTGACACAGCAGGTAGGGATCCGTAAAGGCAGGATGCAGAAGATGAACAACAATAACCACGGCAGGATCCGCCTCGAATTCAGTATCCCGTCCAGAGGGCTGATCGGCTTTCGCTCCCAGTTTCTCACCGATACAAGAGGGACAGGGCTCTTCAACCACCTTTTCGATGGTTATGAGCCGTGGCATGGCCCTATTACAAAACGCTCTACTGGAACCCTTGTTGCGGACCGACCAGGAAAGACGACCACGTATGCGCTTTATCACCTCCAGCCCCGAGGTACAATCTTTGTGAAGGAAAACACACCTGTCTACGAAGGGATGGTAATTGGTGAGAATTCAAGAGATAACGATCTTGACGTTAATGTGACAAAGGAGAAGAAACTCACAAATATGAGGGCAGCAGGGTCGGACGAAGCCTTGCAGCTCATTCCGTCTAAGATCCTTAGCCTTGAGCAGGCCATCGAGTTTATCAAACAAGATGAGCTGGTTGAGGTGACCCCATTATCCGTACGCATCAGAAAAAAGATCCTCGAATCGAACAAGAGACCCAAGTATAGAAATTAGGATAGCTCACGTAGCACGTCGACATTTACTGTCAACACGCCGTTAAAATGTGAGTGAGTCTATGTGTAACGGTCAAGGGTATTTTGGGGATTGGGCTGGGCAAGTAGAGGGGAATTGGAAGGGCAACATTACCGCTTTGATATAGGGTCATCGAAGTTATTCAACAATTCAACTATATCTCACCCTTAAAAACTTATAATTCAAGACCTGACCTGCCCCTCATCCATTTTCTAGTTCAACTTCATTCTGTGGAAAGTATAATTCGATCATCTTTTGCTACCAGGCTATCACTCTCGTTCCCATGCATCCTTGTCGAGATTAGGGAAGGTAATTTGGCAGTTGCCCGGGGCAATTCCCCCTATGTGCGCTTGGCCCTTTGAATCGAGAGTGCCCTGTCTTACGGTTCCGTCTGGCAGTTCAATCCGGTAGCGTTCACCTTGAACCGGTTGATTATCCTCATCAACCAGCTTAATTTCGATCCATGATTTCCCTCTCTCCACATTCAGTTTTAGATGAGGTTGATTGACTTTATATAACTGTTTTTCCCTTATCCCCTTTCTTTTTATAAAACGATTTTGTCCATAACTTAATCCTGAGCACAAAACAACTACAAAAGCCATATACCATACGACAAACTTCCTCATCTTGATTTCCTCCACTTGTCTATTAAAAAAATTGCCTCTCTCTGCCTGACTTCTGTTTTTACAGAAAAACTTCCGCATAACGCAATAAAAAAGGAAATTTGGCGTTCATTCCCACCCTTCTTGTTAAAGAGGGAGATGAGGGTCATTAACCTTCAATTCCTACCGCGTCCCTCAATTCTAATTTTCCCTGTCAGAATTATTCAACAAATTCAACAACGTTATATATAAAGGTATCAAGAGGTTATACCCCAAAGGGTAAAACAGAAAAAAAATATTACCAGTCCCTCATTTCTTTTAACGGTTCCGAGTTCATCTTGAAATCAACAGGGTCGCAAAAAGGGAGGCCATTCTGGCCTCCCAGAAATCCAACACCATTAATACGATAGGGAATGATATCTACATAGGACTATTAGTGAGTACAAAGACATCGCCTGCCTGCAGATTGCTCCAATCCACGGCCTCTTCATGGACAAGCGCACCGCCAATTTCGACCTGCACAACATAGTCTTCATTTGGAACCAACCAGAAAATTCGAAATTGGGTCTCAGGGGGAGCTCCCTGTGTCACTATCACACTGGTATATTCTTCATCATCACCGTCAACAACTGCGTTATCGTTCTTGTCCCAGTATATAGTAACGACCGCTTCAGAGCTTCCAAACGTCGTATACGTCTTATCGTTGATACTCGCCTGAATCGTCGCCGCTTCTTGGGTGTGATTGATATGGAGGACTGGCTTCAGCTGGTAGGTACCTTGCCCTGTTACTACAATCGATTGGCTCAGATCGAAATCGACTGTCAAGTCGACTGCTCCACCACCTACTACCACAAAGTCAAACTGTTTATCTGTCTTCAAATGCTCCGAAGGAATCTTAACCTGTTCCTCATTGCTGTTAATTACGATTTTTGCCTCGGTCACGCCGATGCGGATCTGTGTGTACTTCCCAGTCACTAACTCCACTGGAGGAACCAGATCAGTTGTTGTTCCATCTGTGAACTGGTATAAGTCGAGCGTGTAGGGGCTCTGGGCCAAGGGTAGAGAAATCCATCCTCCACCTCCTGCTCGGTGCACAGAAGCCTCATCAAATGTGATTAGTACCTGCGTGGTGCCCGATGGCAATAGGGGCTTGGCGTCAGTTATGCCGATGGATACTATGCCGGTGCTGGACGAACTACTACTTCCTCCCCCACAACCAAAGAGAAAGACTGGAATGGCCAATGCCAAAAGATAACAGCAGATGCTCTTGTTCATGGATGTAGCTCCTTTCCTACGATCTTAGGTCTGAAGCCCTTCGTTTAGCTCTACAAATGTCCCATATAGGATCCAAAATCCTGAGGTCGATCCATTCAATCTTTTCTATCTTAACCAGAATCGCTCGGATTGAGATTGGGCCCCGCCCTGAAAGCACCCCTCCTGCCTTCTCCTAGCTACTTCCATTCGGAAATTTAGTAGGTCATACGCTTGCGGATATTTTGGCCCTTCTGTAAGAAATCATATTATCACAAAGCTGTACAAATCCAAAGCCTTGTCTAAAGTGATTTTCGCAAATTGCGTTTATTACTATTTATTCGTGTATAGCTGATTTGTCCGAAATTGGCTTCTAGGCTTTGGAAATCTCATTAGATCGTATTCTTTCTTTTAATATTTTTATTTTCTCAATATTTCAGAAAATCTTGGTGAGATGGATTTAAAGGCGGAATTATTTTGACCGGAAAGGAATCCGTGGGTTTCTCAGGTTTAACGATTTTCTATTGAAACCTGGAATAATCACGGCGAAGTCCCGATTATTTAATCCATCTTGTATTCAAAGAATTAAATCAGAAGAAAAGGCAGGCCATTTTGGCCTGCCTCCTTCCTAGAAAAATGGTTTGTTATCTCTTTCCTTAAACGGTTCCAACGTGGAAACCATTATTTAAAGACATCTATAACCCCAGTCAACTCCAGGATGACGAATACGAGAATACCCAAAAGCAATAGTATTAGAAGAACCTCGGCGCCATTGCCCCCCGGCTCCAGTGTATGGATCTGGCTAGCGATCTGATGGATTTGCTCATCGTCAAGTTGGTGAAGGCGTGCCTCTACTTCCTCCCTTGTCAATCCGAATTGCGAAAGTTTGTGCTGGATGAGCTTCGATTCCAATAGCTTTTGGATCATCTGGAGGTCGGTCTCTCGATGGCTAGTTCCATTGCCCTCACGAGGGGATGGAATGAACATGGCCGGTGCACTGCTGACGAAGGACAAAATTGAAAACGCAACGGTGAGATAGCAGATGAAAATCCTGTTACAAAAGAACCTCTTGAAAAAGAACATGACCTTCCCTCCTTTTCCTTGGGTAACTAATGCGTTTCTCCTATCAGAATTCTCTTGCTTTTGTCAACCTAAAATTCCAAGGAAGATTGCAAGAACTTGCTCACTTCCATTTGTGTTGTTTCTTCTTCTTCGCCTGCCCTGGCGGATATTGTTTCTTGTGTTCAGAGAAGTATTCGTAGGGCTTGTCGGTCTTCAATTCAATGGTCACGTAATCGGCAGACTCAACCCTGATAGCGCTTGGCAGGCGAGCTGACATCCGCCATTTGTCCCCTTCGAGATAAAAATAGACCCGCCTTCCAATATCGAAATAGATATAAAAAGAAGGATAATATCGATATCTATATTTAGCACGGCGCCCGTGAGCTGGGGCCCAGGGGGGCGGTCCACCTTTTGCAGGAGGACCAGCTTCTGGGGGCGGAGCACCAACTTCTACCCCTCCTCTTTTGACATCGCAGCTGGGGAGAAAAGTCAGTTGGAGGATTCCAAAACCGACCAGGACGACGATTATGATGGCTTTTTTGATCATTTTGTCCTCCTTATAGGTTTTTCTATATTTGTTAAAAAAGACCTCGCCTCATATGTTTTGTCAAATGATGAGACCTGATCAGATTTCTGTTATCCCTTATTCTTATAATCTTTGAATCTCAAATCTCATCCCGTAATCTCCTAATCTCCCAATCTCCTTCCCGTAGTCTCCTAATCTCGTAGTCTCCTAATCTCGTAGTCTCCTAATCTCGTAGTCTCCTAGTCTCAAACCCTAATCTCCCAGTCTCTTTCTCTCGATTATCTCTGAGCGAGGCTCATTAACCCTCAAAACCTGCCAGTGTCCCTCAATCATAATTTTCCCTGTCAGGATTATTCAACAAATTCCTCAACGTCTCCCATTTATTTCTCTTTTTTGTTTATTGTAACCTTCTTTCTAACCTTTTTACGATCCGTAAATGCCTTTCAAGGAAACGTATAGGACCTCACAGATTACATGTCTTTGGATACCCTTGACTCCTTTTTCAAGAAAAACAAGCTTTTGCGTGTCATCTTCAAGCACAGGTGCAATTACCCTTCCTCCGATGCTCAGCTGCTCTATCAAAGGGGAAGGTATCTCAATACACGCTGCAGTGACAGCTATTTTATCGTAGGGACTCATCTCTGGATATCCAAGACCTCCATCTCCTTTTACAAGGACAATATCATTGTAGCCTGCACTTTCAAGATTTCTTTTTGCAAACTCAAAGGTCAGTGGATCTATTTCAACGGAGACAATCAGACCATCTGGTCCGACGATTTCTCTCGCAATAGCTGCTCCATAACCAGAGCCCAAACCGACCTCGAGAAACTTATGACCTTTGTCCAAACCCAGAGGCTCATAAAATAGGGGATAGCTGTGTGGGCATGAGATGGTGGCCTGCTCGCCAGGAAGGGGAAGAGGAACTTCACGATAGGCATAATCCCTGTAGTTGCTTGAGATAAAGTCTTCCCTGGGAACCTTCAGCAAAGCCTCCTTGATGCGCTCGGACTTGAGGTACCCATGCTTGACGAGCCACCTCAGTTTTGCAGTTCTCTCCTTTGCGAATTCTTCTCTGCTTTTCGTGGGCTCCTTAGTTGGTGGTATTATCCAACCTTCCATCTTTTTCTAGGCCTATCGCTCATCTGTGGTTATCTGTTTCTGGATCGATTAGGTTCGAAGGTTTGGAAAAAACATACTCATTATGAAATGGATTTTCAGATGGGTATATTATAATGCCTGGCCTTTTTATTGGGAACCTGTTTCTCAAGGATGGCAAAAAATAAGACCCCCCCTTCTTGTTGAAGAGGAGGGCTGAGGGTCATTAACCTTCAAAAACTACCTCCGTACCCCAATCCTTTTATCTCCTTTTTCAAGGGCTGACCCTTCCTCCATGACCCCTCTTCCGCTCAAGACCGACGACTGCCCCATGGACTCAAACTGCGAAAGCCTTCGGAAGAAGATGATCGGAAAGCCGTATTCGGAGTTGAAGTTTTACCGAAGGTAAACAAACTGAACGAACGGTTTGATGAGGGGGAGCTAGAGATAGAGCATTAGCTACTACGCCAGCTCTCTACTCTACCCCATCGTGAAATCCAGCCCAAGTTCTTTGAGTTTAGCCGTGCCGGGTCGTGTAGTCTCCAGGTCCCAACCACGTTGTTGATAATACTGATCCAGCATGTGATTGAATTCATCTCTTTTCAATACCGCGCCTTTTTTCTTCCCTATGGTGAGAGGTTCTTCAAAAAATCGATCCGGCAGGCGGTCATCCTGGCGACGAAATCCCTCCCGGTAATTAAACATTTTTTCCAGATTAAAGATGCGTTCTCCGGCTTGTATTAATGCACCCGGTGTCCATTCGCCCCCGGTGATAGCGCTTAACAGGTCGGAGATCAAGCCCATGTCACGCCCGTACCCGCCCGTGGCAAACCGACAAAGGCCCGTGGAGTCAACCACGGCACTGGAGTTTTGCCGCATGATATCTCCCCCATTGAGATGGCAGCCACCCCTGTTGGCGGTGACATAGCATAATCCCCGGGGAGGATTTGCATGCACGTTGTGCGCCGCTAGTTCGTGGCCCTTCACATGGATAGCGAATTTCGCACTGTCCTTGCCGATTTCCGTTGCCATCACTTTGACCCCCCTAGCGGCAAGATCTCCGATTCCCTCCCTTTTGGCGATCTTGTCTATCATTTTCAAGGTCGCATCGACGTTTCCCCACGCGAGGTCGATGCCGTCTAGAAACTGGCTGCTAATATAGTTCTTTTCATAAGCCTCCATCAGAAACCCGATAACGTTCCCGCAGGCGATGATGTCAAGGCCGTAATCATCGGAGACAAAAATCGCTTTGAGCATGCCTTCCAGGTTTGAAACCATGAGATTTGCACCTAACATGGTCCCTGTTTCGTACTCCGGGCCGTCGTGAACCAGTCCGGCATAGGGGCTTTGGGTCGTGACGCCGCTTTTCTTGCAGGAAAGCGGGCAGCAGAAACAGGCAAAATTCCTGATCCATGCTTTCTTCATGGCTGCCGACGCCCCGATTTTTTGCACTTCGGTAAAGGTGCCTTCGCGAAAGTTCTTGACCGCCATGATTCCTCTCTCGCTGAGACGCTCGAGAGCTGCGGCCGTTCCATATTTTCGCCAGCGTTCCGTAGAAGATGGCTCTTTGAAATTCTGCCGCGCATCTTCAAGGAGGGCCAGGAATTTCTTATGGTCGCCTACATCCGGCTGTTTTGAGCCTTTTACCGCAATCGCCTTAAGATTCTTGGAACCCATCACGCATCCGGTGCCGCCGCGACCGGCGGCTCTTCCCGCGGTGTTGATGATGCACGCATAGGGCACCAGGTTTTCGCCCGCAGGACCGATGTAACAGGTCCTGAACCTGCGGTCTCCAAGTTCCGCGATAAAGGCTTTGTCGAATGCATCCGTCCCCTTCCCCCAGAATTTCCTGGCCTCCCGGATTTCAACCTTACCATCCTCAATCACAATAGAGGCAGGATATGATGCCTTCCCGGTGACGACAATGCCGTCATACCCAGCAAACCGGATCTCCGGTCCGAAAAAGCCGCCCATGTTCGCGTAACTCACGGTCGATGCTTTGGTGTACGTGGACTGAACCGCAGAGGTTTGAGGGGATTTGGTCACGACGCAGGTTCGGGAGGATGCAGGAACGGGAAATCCTGAAAACGGACCGGGCATAAACAACAGCGGGTTTTCCGGGGATAGCGGATCGACACCCGGTTTCTGAACCCTGTCCCAGAGCATTTTCATGCCCAGACCTCTCCCTCCCACAAATCGTTCGTAGTCTTCGGCCGGCACCGGTCTCTTCCCGATCTTTCCGGTTGTCAGGTCAACCTCCAGAATCACGCCGTGATATCCATGTATTTTTGCCGCCATCTCTTTGCTCCTCTGATTTTGGTTCTCATTATCCGGAGAACAATCATACGCAATGTGTCCCTACAGGTTCACGGTATCCCGCTTATACCATTCCTTGATCAGATCGGCCGCGATCTGATCGGGTTTCAGCCCGAAAAACTCTCTGCCGATATCAACTCTGACGTGGGATAATGCCCCGTACGGGCAATATTTGACACATTGCGGATCCCCGTCGCAGAGCGTACACATGCGTTCCGGCTTTTTGGTTTCCGGGTTGGGAATGATAACCCCCACCCTGCAATTTTCCGCACAACTGCCACAGCCGATACAGCGCTCGAGATCATTTTTGATCGTGGAGGTTTTGTCATCCCTGTACAGTGCTCTTCTGCCTGTTTTCTGGTCAGGCTCTACCGGGCAGGCTTCAATGCAGGGACTGTCCGGGCACATGGCGCAAACAGAAGGGATATCGACATCGGGGTTATACCCGTAAACGCGTATGTTGGAAAAATAAGGGTTACCCAGCCCGTTCAGGATTTCCCCGTTGACCGTCTGTTTTTGATTGTATGCGGAACAGGCGGTCTCGCAGGTTCTGCAGCCGGCACACTTCGAGTAGTCCACAACGATCATGAAGTAGGCGGGAGCTTCCCCGGCCTTGCTTTCGACCACCCGCAGGATACCCAGATTCCCAATAACCAAAAGTGCGCCCCCGCCCAAAGCCGTTGTTTTCATGAAATCTCGTCTGCTGACGGTTCGAACCTTGTTCATCCCCCGGGAATCCGTTTTGTTTTTGGGCTGTCTTTTCATCATCCTCTCTCCCGTAAAATATCCCTCAAGTGAGTCATGACTTCTCAATCGTTATATATAATAAATTTGCGGTGAGAAAATCAACAATAACTTGCCCTATCCTTTCCCCTTATTTCTTGACTGGCCCCCGATATGCTGAACAAATAGGAATGATCCTCCCCGGAAACCCATCTTTTCCTGTCGCCAATCCGGCCTGTTCCGGATACAGTCTAGTTCTGTTCTTCGATATTGATTGAGATAGGGATCTCTCATCTTCTTATTGACTCAACAGGTTCTTGTCATTTTCCGGTGTTGTTGCTTTCAGAAAGGAGACGATAAATTAAAGGGCAGGCAGGACTCTTCCGAGTGGTTATTGTAGTCATAGCCATTCTCATTGGGCTGGGCAAGTGGAGGGAAATTTGAAGGGTAAAATTACCGCGCTAACAATACGGGATCGAAGTCATTCAACAATTTAACTGCGTTCCAGTTCTAAAAACTTATAAGTCAAGGCCTGATAATCATATAAGAGGCACCTCCTAAGCATACCAGGGAATGACTTTCCTGGTATGCTTAGGAAAAGAAACCAATCTTTAACCCAGGAGGTGCCCTATGGAATTGTATGCTGCTTTGGATCTTCATGCAAATAACAATTTGCTCGGTGTGATTGACAAGGAGGGAACCAGGATCTTTAAGAAAAAACTTCCCAATGATTCCCAACTCATTCTCGAGGTGCTCGGCCCGTACAAAGACGACTTGGCCGGCGTTGTGGTTGAGTCCACTTACAACTGGTACTGGATAGTTGATGCGCTGATGGAACAGGGATATAGGGCTCATTTGGCCAATCCCTCAGCAATTCAGAAGTATGCAGGTCTAAAACATCGAGACGACACACATGATGCCTTCTGGCTGGCCGAGCTGCTACGGCTGGGCATATTGCCCGAAGGCTACATTTACCCGAAATAGGAGCGACCGGTAAGGGACTTGCTCAGAAAGAGGGGACACCTGGTGCGACTCAGGACCTCACTCATTCTCAGTCTCCAGAACATTATCAGCAGAAACTGCGGCGTAAGGCTCACCGCAAATGACGTAAAAAGGCTGAGGGAGAATCGGGTCAATCCTCTTTTGGAAGAGAACGACGATCTGGCATTGGCCGGCATGGTCAGCAAAGAGACTATCGATTTTCTGACCCGTAAAATATGGGCAATCGAACGAGCCATTGTGGGCAAGATCCACCTGAGGGAGCCATACCGATATCTGCTCACCCTGCCCGGGGTAGGCACGGTCCTAGGCCTAACTATCATGCTGGAGACTGGTCCCATTAGCCGTTTTGCTAAGGTAGGTAACTACGTATCCTATGCGAGAAAGGTCTCCACCATATGGACAACCAACGGCAAGAAAAAGGGCAAAGGAAACAAGAAAAACGGCAACAGGTACCTGGCCTGGGCCTTTTCCGAGGCTGCTGAACTGGGACGGCGCTATCATTCGCAGGCACGAGCCTACTACAACCGAAAAATGCAGAAAACCAATTTCATGGTGGCTCATAATCCCCTTTCACACAAACTGGCCAGGGCAGCGTACTATATCATGAGGGATCAAGTTCCCTTCAGACCGGAGAAGTTGTTTGCGTAGCGATCTGGCTGGAATGGTGAACCTGCACAGGGGTTGGCAACAAACCACCAGGCCTGATTGGTAATCCGTTCCACCCAGCATGGAAAGGTAACGGCATCTTTACTGCCCATGCCGTGAGCCACCAAGGGGCTGGCTGATAACCACAGGACCTGTGAAAACCATCTGGACGCGGTATGGAACCGAAGATTTTCTGGTCCGCTTTGAGCGGAAAGGGTCAGAGGGACCAACGAGTTCCTCCAAAGAGGCCTTAATCCTGATGGGCCTCCGGCTCGGAGAGCCTACGCCTCGGAGAGTGACTGGTGCAGTAAGGACTGACACCAAAAAACCTAAAGAAATTTCGGCAATGGTAGGGATGTTGTTAGCTCAACCGTCATCCCTGCAAGAAGAAAAGGTTCTTTTTGCCCAAGGGAAGTCTATGCTCTTGACAGGTGCCTCTTAATGGGTGACCCCCTTCCCTTCAAGTGGTCCAGACCCCTAGTCACAGCGTCGCGGGGGTTGCCCTCGGATTCTACTTCTTCAGTTTGGTGAACTTCGAGCCTTCGAGCGTTAGGTTGTACATCAACCCCTTTTGGCTGAAGACAAAGGCGACGATGGGATCCTTGATGTTAGTCGTATCGATAGAACCCCCAGCACCGAGCTTTATCAGGGCCACTGAGCCGTCGACACCCACCTCCCATCCGGAGCTCTTACGGAACTTTCTAAGAGCCTCCTTCTGCATGAACGCGATGATAATGGTCTTCGCCTGAGCCCCAAGCTGGAAGCCGATCGAAGCGGCTGCGGTGTTGTAATAGTCGACGGTTTTACCCCCGATTCTCAGGGCACCCTCGCCGTATTCACCACCGATGCCGAATCCTGCCTTGATGACGCGCGGGAAGACGAGCAGGCCCTTTGCGCTCTGAGCGAATTCCTTGGCGCCTTTCACTTCCTTATAGAAGCGCTCCAAGGCAACATCTACACTGGTGTCGATCTCCTTGGCTGAGGCGGCATGGGAAGCGTTGGCCAAAAGGGATCCAAGGATGCATACCAAGCATGTGGCCAATGCTACAACTCCATAAACTGGTCGAGTCATGTCCATTGATTTTGCCTCCATGCGATTAACCTCCTTTTGGTAAATCCAATGACATATATGGATGGTCACCACATTATAGCTTCCCATGCACAGGTAGGTCAAAGGGTTTCTAGGGGTCTGAAAACCAGGGAATCAATAATGCAAGACTTCTAACGAAACTGTCAACAACCCTAATACCCATGATTTCCTTGCCTCAAATGGCTTGTAAGTATTTGTTACAACGAGGAAAAATGACCAAAATGCCACATTCGAACTTTTTCGACACTCTCAACTGAAATACGGAGGTACGCCCACCCTGGATCTATACTAGATTTCGCACTCAAATCAATAGAACTGGAAAAAAATCTTGTGGGCGAGGTGAAAAGTTTTCACAATCTGAACTTGAGTGGGATTCTGAGGATTGGGCGGGTCAAGTGTGGGAAATTGGATGGGGAGAAATATGACGTTAATCGGAAATGTCAAAAATTGAGGTCTGGCCCTTCCTCGGTTGTTTATCGATACTCGTAAGCGAGCTTGAGCTCGTTAGCTACTAATTTCAGGGCCCTGTCGGAAGTCCACAACGGTAATCTCGACAACTGTGCAGAGGCCAGGAGATGTACATCGACAAAACCGATCC
>JGI2171J19970_10000571_pt1 | contig 19996 bp, 30 predicted proteins | sample DeeMarSWOR324_28_FD_19970 | JGI IMG/M metagenome (IMG submission 19970) | reverse complement strand
TTACTTCTTACCCAGCCCACGCTTTTGCCCTCGACCTGCCACTGTTTTCCTTGGCCCTTTTTTAGTTCGGGCGTTTGTACGCGTTCTCTGCCCGTGAACTGGCAACCTCATGCGATGCCTTGTACCCCGATAGCTACCAATTTCAATAAGCCGCCTTATATTAGATTGAACCTCCCTCCTGAGATCACCTTCTACCTTGTACTGTTTATCAATAACATCTCGAATCTGGCCAACCTGTTCCTCACTAAGTTCCTTAACTCTCAGGCCAAGCTCAATACCAGTGGCAGTTAAAATGCGCTGGCTTGATGAAGCGGAAATGCCATAAATACTCTGCAAGGCTACCCAAATTGGCTTATCTTTAGGAAGGTCTACACCAGCAATACGTGCCATTGTTCATTCACCTCTGCCTTTGTTTGTGCTTTGGATTCTCACAAATAACTCTAACCACCCCTCCCCGTCTGATAACCTTGCATTTTCTGCATATCGGCTTAACCGAAGCTCTTACTTTCATTTCAATCACCATTCATGCAAACCCTGTTATAATAAACTTTCCTAGTTAACCTGTCAAACTATTTAAGCCGATAGGTAACCCTGCCCCGGCTTAGATCATAAGGGGAGAGTTCTATCAGAACTCTATCCCCAGGTAAAATCCTGATATAGTGCTTTCTCATTTTCCCCGAGATATGAGCCAATACCTGATGTCCATTGGCCAACTCGACGCGAAACATAGTATTAGGCAAAACTGTAATCACTTTGCCCTCAACTTCTATCCTTTCCTTCTTAGCCATTTTACATAACACTTAAACAAGTATCTCAGCTTCATTGGCAGTTATAGCAATGGTATGTTCAAAGTGTGCTGAAATACTTCCATCGACTGTAAGCACCGTCCATTGATTGGCCGCCAATTTAGTGTGCCAACCTCCAGCATTAACCATAGGCTCGATAGCCATAGTCATGCCCTTACGAAGCAAGGGACCTTTCCCCGCTACAAAATTAGGTATTTGGGGCTCTTCGTGCAAGTCCCGACCTATTCCATGCCCGGTATATTCTCTAACCACGGAAAATCCTCTCGATTCAACATAATGTTGAATAGCAGATGAAATATCCTCTACCCGCGCCCCACTTATCGCTTGAGCGATTCCTGACTTCAAACTACCTTCTGTGACCGCGATAAGATCCTCAGCCTCCTCACTTATCCGCCCCACACCAATAGTTATGGCAGCATCAGTATGAAAGCCATCAAGGTTTGCTCCTACATCTAAAGAAACGATATCACCTTCCTGTAGTACTCGTTCACCAGGAATGCCGTGGACTATTTCATCATTTACCGAAACACACAAATTCGCAGGGAAGCCGCGATAGTTCTTAAAAGAAGGAATAACTCCCCTCTTCCCCGATTCTCCGGCCATAATTATATCCAACTGGCCGGTCTTAATCCCCGGTTTTATTTCCGTTCTTAGTTTATCTAAAATAGCGGCGAGGATTTTACCACACTTTCGCATAATATCTATTTCTTCGTCAGATTTTATAATCACCATTTATTTTATCCCTACTCACACTTAATGTCATTCTGAGGAAGCGTAGTAACCGAAGAATATCGGAGACCCTTCGCTTTGCTCAGGGCGACATGGGTGCTTTGAGGGCAGAGACTATCTCTCTAGCCACCCCCTGCACCCCCGAATTACCATTTACTCTAACTAGGTTTTTTTGCTTTTGATAGTAATCAAGGATGGGAACAGTTTGAGCAAAAAAAACCTTAAGTCGATCCTTTACCGTTTCTTCCCTGTCATCAGAGCGTTGATACAATTCCCCACCGCACTTATCACATTTACCCGGTATTCTAGGCGGTGCACTTATTACGTGATATGGCGTCTGACAAGTCCGGCAAAGCCATCGTCCACTTAGGCGTTTCACTAGCTCTTCATTGGGCACTTCAATGTATATTGCCTTATCTATGGCTTTTCCTTGCTCCCTAAAAGCTATATCTAAAGCTTCAGCTTGATGTAAAGTCCGGGGGAAGCCGTCGAGAAGACAACCAGAGGCACAGTCAGGTTGATTAATCCTTTCCAGGATCATCTTTATGGTTATTTCATCGGGAACCAGTTCTCCTTTATCCATATAGCTTTTAGCCAAGAGACCAACCTCAGTCCTCTCCTCTAGCGCCTGACGAAACAAATCACCGGAGGCTATATGAGGTAAACCAATCTCTTGAGAGAGAATATCCGCCTGAGTTCCCTTCCCTGCCCCCGGAGCACCTAACATGATGATGTACATTATTTTAGGAAACCCTCGTAGCGACGCATGGTTAATTGAGCCTCTAATTGCTTCATGGTATCTAGAGCCACGCCGACAGCTATAATCATGGCGGTGCTCTGGATTACCAATGCTGTAACGCCGGTGATTCTTTGAGCAATGAAGGGCATAATTGCCACCACAGCCAAGAAGAGAGCACCACCGAAAGTAATGCGCCTTATAATTCTATTCAAATAATCAGCCGTTGCCTTACCGGGTCGAACCCCGGGCACGAAGCCGCTTTGCTGCTGCAAAGTTTGAGGCAAGTTCATTTGTTCGAATATGACCATAGTGTAGAAGAAAGCAAAACCAATTACTAAAGCAAAATATAAAACGTTGTAGACCACGGTATTAGACTGAAACACACTATAGATTGTATTCCAGAAATTGGGATCTGCACCTGTTGGGCTCATAAAAAATGTAGCTATTGTACCGGGAAGCTGCATTAAGGCCAGGGCGAAAATAAGTGGTATCATCCCAGCGGTATTGACCCGCAGTGGTATGTAGGTGGAACCTGATTGGCGATACATGCGGCCACCGCGAAAAGTGCTCCGCGCATACTGTACAGGAATACGGCGATGTGCTTCAACAAATATAACTATAAGCACCAGCATAACCAAGGCTAGAATAACATAGGCGATCAACCCCGCGGGTTCTCCACCTTGAGCTTCCACAATACCCCGACCTACTATCTCAGGCAGGCCAGCCACGATACCACCAAAGATTATTATCGATATCCCATTCCCTATACCGCGCTCGGTAATCAATTCACCTAGCCACACGAGGAACATCGTGCCCGCGACCATTGTTATTATTATGTTGGCTGTGGTCAACGATCCAAGTGGCTCAATAGTAATGTCTCGAGCACGTAATATAGCAATCATGGCATAGCCTTGAACGGCAGCCAAAGGTATAGTTGCTATGTGAGTAATTCGATTTATTTTCTGGCTACCGAGCTCCCCCTCCTGGGATATAGCCTGAAGTCTGGGGATTACCGGAACCAGTAATTGCATAATGATGGACGCAGTGATATAAGGATAAACACCTAGGGCAGCCACACTGAAATCCGTCATGGCACCACCGCTAAAAAGGTCAAGCATGCCAAAGAGGAGGTTCTGTCCGAAAAATTCTCGCAAGGCCTCGATATCCACGCCGGGTAAGGGAACATGAGCAATAAAGCGAAAAACAACGAGTATGCCCAGGGTGAAAAGCAGCTTTCGCCTCAAATCGGGCAATGTCAATATGTCCATCATTGCCTGGACGAGGCGTGGTCGGGTCGTTTTGCGCTGCATTCTAAGCCTGCTTTATCTTCCCTCCAGCAGCGAGAATTTTTTTCTCCGCCGATGAAGAGAATTTGTTAGCGCTAACTAGCAACGGATGCTGGATATCGCCAACGCCGAGAATTTTAATCGGATGGTCCGGGGTGTTAATCAACCCCACTTGAAGCAATTCCTTAGAGGTTACCTCAGTTCCTGGGGGGAAAATAGCCAGCTTCCCCACATTGACAATATTATATTCGGTTTTAAAAATGTTAGTGAATCCCCTTTTTCGGGGTAGTCGTTTTATCAAAGGCAATTGCCCGCCTTCAAAGCCAAGGCGCACGCCGCCACCGGAGCGAGCCTTTTGCCCTTTGCAGCCTCGTCCTGAATAGGTGCCATGCCCACTGCCATCTCCTCGACCTATGCGTTTTCTTTTATGCTTAGCACCTACAGGAGGCCTTAATTCATTCTGCTCCATTTGCCTTTTCTTCCTGAGTTTCGGCATCGGTTTGAATTGCCGCCTCTTCACTTTTCCTCAAGTTAGCCAAGGCAAGCATCGTTGCTTTGGCTACGTTAATTTTACTTGATCCGCCCAATGATTTGCCGAGAACCTCTTTTATGCCTGCCAATTCAAGTAATGCTCGAGCAGTATTGTTGACAATCAAGCCTGTGCCAGGTGCCGCTGGCTTTAGTAAGATTTTGGAGGCACCAAACTTAGCTAGAATTTCATGTGGGACGGTGCCATCCTTAATAGGCACCTCAATCATCCCTTTCCTCGCCTTAGCCCCTGCCTTGCGAACTGCTTCAGGAACTGCCGTCGCTTTAGCTAAACCAAATCCAACATGCCCCTGCCTATCGCCAACCACCACTAAAGCTCTGAACCGAAGGTGCCTACCACCCATGACCACTTTAGTTACACGGTCAATGCCTAACAGTTTCTCTTCGAGATTCAGGTCTGAGGTATCGATTTTTGCCCTCTTCCCTTTTACTTTAGTAACCGCTTTCATAGCTAACTCTCAAAACTCCAATCCAGCTTTCCTAGCAGCCTCGGCTAAAGCCTTAACCCTGCCATGATATTCACACCCACCACGGTCAAAAACCACCTGTTTGATTCCTTTATTCAGTGCCTCTTCCGCGAGTAAAGTGCCTACTATTTCAGCTTTCTTGCTTTTTCCCATTTCACCGATCTTGCTTCTCACTTGAGCGTCAAGAGTGCTCATTGAGACTATAGTCTGGCCCCTAGAATCATCAACAAGCTGGGCATGGATATGATTTAAACTACGGAAGACACATAATCGGGGACGCGATTTTGTTCCCATTACTTTTTGCCTCACCCGTCTGTGTCGTATCTTTTTGATTGCCTTTGAATCTCCCCCGTTCATTATAGCCACTACTTCTTACCTATTTTACCCGATTTGCCCGGTTTAAGACGTAGCTCTTCATCAAAGTACTTAACGCCTTTCCCTTTATAGGAGTCAGCAGGGCGTATCGCCCGAATTTTAGCAGCCGTTTCGCCAACTACTTCTCTATCAATACCAGTGACGCGAATACGATTTGTCCCCTCAACGGTGATACCAATACCAGGAGGGGCGTGAAACTCAACAGTATTGGCATATCCCACCTGGAGCAATAGCTTGTCGCCAGTTTTTTGCGCTCTATAGCCTACGCCATTTANTTCCAAGACTTTTTCAAAGCCTTCACTCACCCCTGTAACCATATTTGCCAAAAGGCTGCGAGTGAGCCCATGTAAAGAACGATGGATCTTACTGTCACTAGGCCGGGTTACAATCAAGCACCCGTCCTGCAATGTGATAGCAATGTCAGGGTGAAACCGTCGCCGGAGTTCTCCCTTACTTCCTTTTACCACAACTTCGCTTCCATTGATCTTTACCTCAGTACTCTGAGGTATAGTAATGGGCAGCAAGCCAATACGAGACATAATTCACTACTCCTGAGTTAATTTACCATACATAGCACATAATTTCACCGCCAAGACGCTGCCGCCATGCCTCCTGGCCAGTCATAATGCCTTTGGATGTGGATAGAATAGCTATGCCCAAGCCCCCATAGACACGAGGGATTTCACGCTTTTCCACATAGACTCTTAAGCTTGGTTTACTCACTCTTTCTAAACCTAAGATTGCAGGCTGACCATCTGTGTATTTGATGTGGATTTTTATCATTGGCTGCGGTTTCCCTTTAAGCACTTCATAACGCTCAATGAAACCCTCTTCTTTAAGTATCTTAACTATGGAAAGCTTCACTTTTGAGGAAGGCACAAACACACTCTCATGGCTTGCCATGATAGCGTTTCGTATCTTGGTCAACATATCGGCGATGGGGTCAGTAACTGTCATTTTTCTTTACCAGCTTGACTTTTTTATCCCAGGGATTACACCAGTTACAGCAAGTTCTCGAAAACAAATACGACACAAGCCAAATTTACGCATATAAGCACGCGGCCTACCACATAACTGACAGCGATTATGTTGCTGTACCTTATACTTTGGTGGGCGCTTTGATTTAATGATCTTAGATAATTTCGCCATATCAAGTTCTCCTGAAGGGCATACCCATTAGTTCCAGCAAAGTCCTTGCTTCATCATCATTCTTGGCCGTAGTAACAATGGTTACCTCAAGGCCGCGAATCTTATCTACCTTATCGTAATCAATCTCAGGGAAAACTATCTGCTCTTTTATACCCATACTATAATTTCCTCGACCATCAAAAGAATCTCGTGATACTCCACGAAAGTCTCGAAACCTAGGTAGAACAACATTAACCAGCTTGTCAAAGAAATCGTACATCCGCTTACCTCGCAAAGTCACCATCATCCCAATAGGCATACCAGTCCGTAGCTTGAAAGAAGAGATAGACTTTCTCGCCCGTGTTGTTACCGGATGCTGCCCCGAAATTGTAGCAAGGTCTTTCTCCGCTGCTTCGAGAGCTTTAGGATTCTGTGTTGCTTCGCCCAAACCAATACTAAGCACAATCTTTACCAACCTTGGTAATTGCATTATGTTGTCATAGCCTAGCCCAGCTTTAAGCTGAGGAGCTACTTCAGTTAAGTATTTTTCCTCCAAGCGCGATTTCATCACCAACTCCCTTAGTCAATCACCTCTCGACATGACTTACAAACTCGCACCCTCTTGCCATCGGCCAAAAAGTGGAAACCAACTCGTGTGGGTGTACCACATTTCTCGCATACCAACATGACATTGGATATATGGATGGGGGCCTCAAGCTCAATTATGCCAGCTTGGCGGGTAGCCCTGCGGGCACGAGAATGACGCTTGATCATGTTGACTCCCTCTACTATCACCCTATCTTCATCAGGCCAGGCACGGCGTACTTTACCCCTTTTCCCCCTGTCCTTACCAGCAATTATGACCACCGTGTCATTTTTTCTAATTTTCATTTTACAAGACCTCGGGGGCCAAGGATATTATTTTGGCAAAGTTCTTATCTCTAAGTTCTCGGGCCACAGGACCAAAAATACGGCTCCCTTTAGGATTATTTCTATCGCCAAGAATGACTGCGGCATTCTCATCAAATCTGATATAGGAGCCATCAGAACGGCGATAAGGCTTTGCCACACGCACAACCACAGCCCGCACTACCTCACCCTCCTTCACCATTCCGTGCGGCATAGCTCGCTTCACCGTGGCTACAATAGTGTCACCTATGTGAGCATATTTCCTTGCCCCAATAGGCACATTAATGCACATAATCTGCTTAGCCCCGGTATTATCGGCTATCCTCAGTCTGGTATAAGTCTGAATCATTCTTCCTGCCTAGCTTCAGCTACCTCTTTCTTAGACATTATCTCTGTTACCCGCCATCCTTTCTCTTTGGACAAGGGACGAGTCTCGACGATCTTCACTTTGTCTCCAATTTTACAGGCATTGTTCTCGTCGTGAGCCTTATATTTTTTAGTAACTCTGATAGCTTTCTTATAGAGTGGATGGACTTTTCTGATTTCCACAGCTACCACTATGGTTTTATCCATTCTATCACTCACCACTAAACCTTCCCTAATTTTTCTGTTACCAAGATAACTCATCTTATTATGCCAAGTTCCCTTTCTCTCAAAATCGTTTTTATTCTGGCAATTCTTCTTTTCAATCTGGGGATCTCTCGATGATTCCCCAATTGTCTAGTGGCCAAGCGAAAACGGAGGTTAAAAAGCTCCTCATTAGCTTCCTCGAGCTTCTTTAATAACTCTTCATTGTTGAGAGTGCGAATTTCGCTAGCCTTCAACTTTCTGTCTCTCCCTCCTGACAAAACTAGTAGCTATAGGGAGCTTGTAGGAAGCGAGACGGGCTGCCTCCGAAGCCACATTTTCCTTTACATCAGCCAATTCAAACAGGATTTTACCTCTCTTGACTACGGCTACCCAGTGATCCGGAGCACCTTTCCCACCGCCCATCCTTGTCTCCGCAGGCTTTTTTGTTACAGCTTTGTCAGGGAAAACCCGTATCCATAGTTTACCGCCACGATGCAAGTGACGGACAAATACACGGCGGGTTGCCTCGATTTGGCGCGCTGTTACCCAAGCGGATTCCTCAGCCCTCATGCCAAAGTCACCAAAAACAATGGTATCCCCGCTCTGGGCACTGCCTTTTAACCTTCCTCTATGTACCTTCCGGTACTTCACTCTTTTCGGTTGTAGCACTTTTCTCCTTCATTTCAGGGATAATATCGCCCTTATAAATCCATACTTTTACCCCAATGCGCCCCATTACAGTATGGGCTTCAGCAAGACCGTAATCAATATCGGCACGTAATTTATGCAACGGCATTTGACCTTGGCGAAGCGTCTCAGTTCTGGCAATTTCGAGCCCACCAAGTCTTCCCTTACACATTATCTTTANTCCCTTAGCACCAGCTTGCAAAGTTCGGAAAGCTGCTTGCCTCATAGCTCGCCGGAAAGGAATTCTCTCTTCAAGCCGCTCAGCTATGATCCTAGCTACCAAAGAGGCTTCAAGTTCGGGATGTTCAACCTCTCTAATGGTCAATCTAATTTTATCCCCACTTACCTTCTCCAAGTCCGACTTCAGTGCTTCCACATTTTGTCCCCCTCGACCAATCAAGATGCCAGGGCGAGCTGAGTAAAGAGTTAAACATACCTCATCGCCCGGACGTTCAATTTCCAACCGGGCAACAGCTCCTCCAGAACATTTTTGCTCCACAAGTTTCCGTAGCCTTAAATCGTCTAACAGAAACCGCGTATAGTTCTTTTCAGCATACCACCTAGCTCGCCAAGCCTGGTTGATACCAAGCCTGAAACCGTAAGGATGAACTTTTTGTCCCAAAACTATTCCTCCTCTTCAGTAACAAAAACTGTAATATTGCTAGATCGTTTCAAGATGGGGCTAACCCTACCTCTCGACTGAGGGCGGAATCTCTTCAAGGTATGCCCTTGGTCAGCAAATATATCAGTTATTCTCAGCTCAGCAGGCGACATTTGAAAATTGTTCTCAGCATTGGCTGCCGCCGATTTAATTACTTTAGCCACGGCCTTGGCTGTGGGGGTAGGCGAAAAACTAAGGACAGTCAAAGCCTCATCGACTTTTCTGCCTCTAACCATATTTATCACCAATCGCACTTTCTGAGGCGAAATGCCAATACCCTTAGCTACAGCTTTTACCTTCATCGTGTTTTATGTTTTCCCAGTCTGTTCAGTTATTTTAGCTTTGGTGATATGACCCCTGAATGCCCTAGTAGGTGCAAATTCTGCTAGTTTATGCCCCACCATATTTTCGGTGATGAAAATGGGCACATGCCTCCTGCCATTATGCACCGCAATAGTATGACCTATCATTTGAGGCAAAATAGTAGAGGCACGAGACCATGTCTTTATCACTGCTTTATCGCCCGAATCATTAAGCATTTCGATTTTCCTAAGCAATTTAGCGTCGCAAAAAGGCCCTTTCTTAAGCGACCGTGACATCCTGTTTCCTCCTTTTAAGGATCATTTTATCCGACGCTTTGCGGCGGCGTGTCTTAGCCCCCAAAGCTGGCTTTCCCCAGGGGGTTTTCGGAGGCATTCCTCGGGGAGCCCTACCCTCCCCACCTCCATGTGGGTGATCACGAGGAGTCATAGCAGAACCCCTGACCGAAGGTCGACGACCTAACCATCTCTTCCTTCCACCTTTACCTAACCTCATGCCTTCGTGGTCAACGTTGCCTATCTGACCAATAGTGGCCCAGCACTTGTGATGAAATTTACGCAACTCACCCGAAGGAAGTTTCAGTACAACATATTGGCCCTCTTTACTTATGATTTGGGCAGAACTCCCTGCGCTATGCACAAGTTTTCCCCCTTTGCCTGGCTCGAACTCAACATTATGCACTTGAATCCCCACAGGAATGGACTCCAATGGCAGAGCATTCCCAAGTTTTATATCAACATCCTCGCCTGCCTGTATGGTATCACCCAGCTTGATACCCAAAGGGGCAAGTATATAGCGCTTTTCTCCGTCGGCATAATGAATTAATGCAATACGAGCTGACCTATTAGGGTCATATTCAACGGAAGCCACTTTCCCGGGAACAGCAACTTTGTCTCTCTTGAAATCGATGAGTCGAAGTTTACGCTTGCTGCCACCACCTCGATGACGCACAGTTATAACACCCCGGCTGTTACGTCCCCCTTTCTTTTTCAACGGCACCAATAAAGATTTTTCAGGAGCTACTCCGGTTAGCTCTTCAAAAGTAGCTCCAGACATAAATCTCCTGCCTGGGGAAGTTGGCTCGTAAGTCTTTAATCCCAAGAACTACTCCTTATTTATGCGTCCTTTGCCAGCGAGTCTTCTTAAGAAACTTCTTATGCTGGTGCTTGGACATCTTCTTTTTTCTCCATTTAGTGACTGAACCCATTAGACACCCTCAAAGAAAGTAATCTTGTGTCCCGGCACCAAGGTAACTATCGCCTTTCTCCAAGGTGAACTAGTTACTTGTCTCCTGCCAAATCTTTTTGTCTTGCCGGGTACCATCATCACATTGACTTTGCTTACCTTCACCTTGAAAGCTTGTTCCACCGCCTCCTTAATCTGAGACTTAGTAGCCTTGCTTGCTACCTCAAAGGCATATTTATCTTCCTCCTTGAGCAAAGTAGCCTTCTCCGTAATTAAAGGACGCCGTAGAACTTCGTAAAGATGCAATTTATTTACCCCAAATTTGCTCGATGTTGTGTATTGCTGGTACAGTGGCTATCAGCATTTTATAGGAAAGCAAATCCAATACATTAATTAGATCCGAGGGTAGGACTTTAACTTTAGTCAGATTAGCCGCTGATTTTACCACATTGGGTGTGGATTGAGCAGTAAGAACTAAAGCGGAAGAATCGATGCCAAGCGAGGATAGGACGCTTATCATGTCTTTTGTCTTCGGTCCCGCAAAATCAAGTTCCTGTACCAGTTTTACATTTCCTTCTCTAACTTTAGCGGAGAGGAGGCACTTCAAAGCTAACTGCCTCATTTTCTTAGGCATCGCTTGATGATAGGTGCGTGGCTTGGGACCAAAAACTACCCCACCCCCCCTGAGAAGGGGTGACCTCACATTCCCTCTTCGCGCTCTTCCGGTATGTTTTTGAGGATAAAGTTTTCTCGTACTTCCACTCACCTCCCCTCTCATTTTGGTAGATGCAGTACCCTGACGCCTACTGGCTAATTGTCTAGCCATTGCTTGGTGAACTACCGCCTCATTAAAGGGAACAGCAAAAATGGCTTGGCTAAGGTCTATTTGGTCAACAACTTCACCGTTTAGACTATAAACTGGCATTTGCACTTCTTATTACCTTACTTTCTCAATTACTAACAGCCCCCCATCGGCTCCAGGTACTGTACCCTTCACCAAAAGCAGGTTACGCTCTGGGTCAGCTTGAATTACCTCGAGATTACGCGCTGTTACTCTCTTATTTCCCATATGCCCGGCCATTCGTTTCCCTTTAAGCACCCGACCGGGAAAGGTTGTAGATCCGATTGAACCAGGGGCGCGATGGCGGTCAGTTTGACCATGGGTTTTCGGCCCACCGGCAAAATGATGCCGTTTAACTACACCAGCAAAGCCCCTGCCCTTAGAAAAGCCAATGACATTTACCAAGTCACCATGCTTTAGAAAGCTAACATCCAATTTGTCACCCCGCTTGACCGAGCTAATATCATCAGTCCTGAATTCGCGAAGATAGCGAACATTCTCTAACCCTCGAATATGTCCCATCTCTGGAGAACTCAGCCGAGATTGCTTCACTTTGTTCTCAATAAAGCCCACTTGGATAGCATCATAACCATCCCTGTCTCGGCTCTTTATTTGAGTTACTACCGAAGGCGCAGCTTGAATAGCAGTAACTGCAACCGTCTCTCCGCTTTCCTGAAACAGTTGCGTCATGCCTATCTTTCTACCAATAATGCCTGGAAACATCGTTCTAACTATAACTTAATATCTATCTCCACTCCTGATGCCAAGTCAAGCTGACTCAGGGCATCTATAGTCTTGGAGCTTGGCTGTAAAACATCAATTAACCTCTTATGAGTCCTGATCTCAAACTGCTCCCTGGAATCTTTATCAATGTTAGGNGANCGAATAACACAAAATTTCTCGATATCCGTGGGTAAAGGTACTGGGCCAACCACGATAGCTCCGGTACGCTCTATTGCNTCTATTATTTGCCTTACTGCTTGATCAGCTAACCTATGATCGAAGCTTTTAATTTTAATACGAACTTTTTGCTCGGTCATTTGGTTCTTCCCATTCTAGCTACAATTTGCTCAGCCAAATCCTTAGGCAATTCTTCATAACGATGAAAGCACATAGTGTGACTTGCCCTCCCTTGACTGAGCGACCTCAAGTCTCCAGCGAAACCGAATGTTTCCGCTAGAGGAACAAGACAGCGGATATTGGAGAACTCATCGCGACTCTCAATGCCTTCGATATGAGCTCTTCGAGAGTTTAAATCACCAATGATATCTCCTAGGAACTGATTGGGAGTTGTTATTTCCACCTCCATAATTGGCTCAAGAATAACAGGTTTAGCTTTATCCATTCCATCCCTCATAGCCATGAAGGCTGCCATTCTAAAAGCCACATCTGAAGAATCGACCTCGTGAAAACTCCCGTCATACAAACTCACCTTTATATCTATTACCGGGTAACCAGCTAATCCTCCACTTTGTAAAGCTGACTTGACACCAGCTTCCACTGAGGGAGTGAATCCCTTAGGTATGGCCCCACTTCGAATTTGATCACGAAATTCAAATCCACTACCACGCTCGCCTGGCTCAATTCTAAGCCAAACGTGCCCGTATTGTCCCCTACCGCCAGATTGACGGATAAATCTCCCTTCAGATTCTACAGGAATGGTGGTTGTTTCCTTATAAGCAACCTGAGGTTTACCAGCATTGACCCTTACACCGTATTCGCGAAATATACGCTCCATTAACACTTCGAGATGAAGCTCACCCATCCCCGAAATCAGAGTTTGACCTATTTCTTTGTCATGGTAAACTTTGAAAGTGGGATCCTCCATAGTGAGTTTAGCCAGGGAATCATCTAACTTGTCCTGGTCGACTTTACTTTTGGGTTCAATAGCCATGGAAAGCACCGGCTCAGCAAATCGTATAGATTCAAAAAGCACTGGTCGTGTGGGGTCGCAAAGTGTATTACCTGTAGAGGTTGTCTTAAGCCCCAGACTAGCTACAATGCTCCCAGTATCAGTATGGTCGATCTCTTCACGGTGATCGGCGTGCATAACATATAGTTTTCCCAATCTCTCTTTCTTATCTATGCTGGCATTCAAGACTTGTGCTCCGGCCTTTGCCTTGCCTGAGTATACACGCAAGTAGACCAGCCTACCCATGAATGGGTCAGAAACCGTCTTAAATGCCAACGCCGAAAAGGGCTCATCATCACTCGCCAGGCGAAGGATTTTCTGTCCACTTCTAGGATCTGTAGCTGAGATGGGAGGAACATCTAGCGGCGATGGGAGATAATCTACAACAGCATCAAGCAATAACTGGATGCCCCTATCTCTCAAGGCACTGCCGCAAAGAACAGGCACTATGCAGTTAGAAAGGGTCAGCCTTCTTATAGCTGCTTTAGTTTGAGAGGCAGAGATATCTTGCCCATCAAGATATAGCGGCATAATCTGATCATCGAGTTCAGCTAAGTTCTCAATTAATACCTGGCGGTGCTTGGCCAGCAAAATCTCACTGCCTTCCTCAATTGAAGCTGAATTAGGATCAGCGAAAGCAATGACTTTATTTTCTACAAGGTCGATAATGCCTCGAAGGTCTTTTTCACTTCCCAAGGGAAGCTGTATAGGTAATGCCCTGACTCGCAACCGTTCTTTAATCATAGTCACCGTGTGCTGAAAATCAGCGCCAATCCTGTCCATTTTGTTAATAAAGCAAATCCTGGCCACGCCATATTTATCTGCCTGACGCCATACAGCCTCTGACTGAGCTTCCACTCCAGCTACACCATCGAAAATCACGACACCACCATCTAATACACGGAGGCTACGCTCTACCTCAGCGGTGAAATCTACATGCCCAGGGGTATCGATGATGTTTATACAATGTTCACGCCAGTGACATGTGGTAGCCGCTGAAGTAATGGTAATGCCTCGTTCCCTCTCCTGCTCCATCCAATCCATTACTGCAGTCCCTTCATCTACGCTTCCAACCTTATAAGTACGCTTTGTGTGATGTAATATCATTTCCGTAGCCGTGGTCTTGCCTGCATCTATATGAGCGATGATCCCTATATTCCGTATTTTTTCCAAAGGAAAAGTCCGCGACATGATTTTATCCTTTACTTCAAGTACTGCTTTTAACACGACTTCTCACCAACGATAGTGAGCAAAGGCTTTGTTGGCCTCTGCCATCCTGTGAAGGTCATCACGTTTCTTGATTGCTGCCCCGCGACCATGGATAGCATCAACCAACTCGCTTGCCAGCTTTTCTTCCATAGATTTGCCACTACGAGCTCGCGCTGAAGCAATGAGCCACCTCATGGCAAGAGTGCGCCCCCGATCTTCCCCGACCTCCATGGGAACTTGGTAGGTAGCCCCACCAACACGACGTGATTTAACCATAAGAAGCGGCGCAGTGTTTTTAATCGCTTGCTCTAAGGCTTCTTCAGGATTGCTATCCACTTGCTGCGCAGTGAGTTGCAACGCATTATAGANAACGCGCTCAGCTGTAGCTTTTTGTCCTCGTAGCATAAGCCTATTAATAAACTTGGCCACCGTGATGCTGTTATATTTAGCATCAGGAGGTGGTATTCTTTTTACTACTTTTCTAGCTCCTCTTGGCATTTGACATCTTTGCTATTTTTGCGCCTTGGCTCCGTACCTGCTGCGACCTTGCTTACGATTAGCTACTCCTTCAGTATCCAAGGTGCCACGGATAATATGGTATCGAATTCCAGGCACGTCCTTAACTCGGCCACCACGAATCAAGACTACCGAGTGTTCCTGTAAATTATGTCCTTCACCAGGAATATAGGCGGTTACTTCCATTCCATTGGTCAGCCTAACACGGGCAACTTTACGCAATGCCGAATTTGGCTTCTTAGGCGTAACCGTCTTCACCAAGACGCAAACACCTCTTTTCTGAGGTGCCCCCTTGATCCATTTAATCTCCCCTTTCATCGTATTTCGGGTGTAATGCAATGCCGGGACATTGTTTTTCTTGCCCAGCTTCTGCCGCCCTTTACGAACGAGTTGATTAACTGTGGGCATTTTTATACTCCCCTATTTTAGACAATCAAAAAGCCGTCTGGTTATACGCCGGTCTACTCTAGGAAAATTTGCTCGGCTTCAGCCAGCCGGCTTTGATAACTCTCTAAATTTTTACCTTCTAGTAGACGCCAACTTACTAATTTAACACAGGGTATTTAGTATGTCAACTAGGGCATTTGCGGCTGTTAATGTTCCATGATTTTGTCACCTTTAAATTTTCTGTGAAAATGTCACCCATTAAGGAGATGGAAGGTAAGACATCATTTGAGAAGTTAAGAAGCCCGGCCTATGGTTTACCTCGAGAGTTTGCCTTGCCTCTGCCAGTTATTCTGAAACCCATCAGCACTGATTGGTTATTACAGACCAGTAACAATCTCCAAGCCCGTTACATTTTCTCAGTTTATTTCTTGGCCCCAAGGCAAAACAATACCTTAATCCATGGTGTTCGGATAAGTTTGACATCGACGAAATTTTAGATTATATTTTGACATGAATTTATTTTGAGGCCCCGTGGTGTAGCGGTTTAACATGCCACCCTGTCACGGTGGAGATCAGGGGTTCAAATCCCCTCGGGGTCGCTTCTTCAATACATTCTCTAATAGCCGTTCACAGCGGAAATCAAAGAAAGACCTAAATTCACAGCATTATCCACCCATCTCAATATATTGTGAAAAGGTAATAGCGTGAGCTTCTAGCCTCAGGAATTTGAAAGAACGAGTTAGATTAGCAAATTCAATTATGTAGATTCTAAACAGTCTACTAAAGGTTTTGTCACCCACGCCACAACAGCCAGTTTTACTAAGTAATTCTGTTGCCATTCGATTGCTCTTTTAGTCCATCTTTGAGAGCAGGTTCTGGTTTGCTTGCTTCAGAAAGTCTCTAGTGCTATCCTAGTTGGATTGTAAGTTAGTATTTAGCTTGCAGAGACAAAGAAGGTGATATAAGTGCCAAAGCTTGAAACAACCGGATTGGGCACAAAAAGAGATTTTGCTATCTATCTCGGGATAGTTGTCGCTGTTGGTATTGGCCTGTTATTCCTCCTCAAGGATAACAGACAGACACTGGCTTTCACTATCTTCTTAGCTACTGTTCTCGGCACCCTGATGTTCTGGAAATTTAGAGTGGCCATCGCCTTTGTGGGCTTAGTTCTACTACTTATTACCCAGACAGTGGACCTGACGACAGCTATTACATTTATGAATCTGCATGTCATTCTGTTCCTGGTTGGCATGATGGTGATTGTTGGGCTCCTGCGACAAAGCGGATTTTTCCGCTGGCTATTGTCTCATGTTATCAGGTTCTCGAAGTTTGAGCCTCACTGGCTAATGATAATTATTCTATTTCTGGCAGCCGTGATGGCTGCCCTGGTGGACGAAGTAACCTCAATACTTTTTATCACAGCACTGGTGCTTGAACTCTGCGACCATTTCGGGGTCAACCCAGTGAAATATATTATTGCTGTAGTATTAGCTACCAATATTGGCAGCTCATGGACTGTTCTGGGCAACCCAATAGGCATTCTGATTGCATTCGAATCAGGGCTTGCCTTAGAGGATTTTATTCAATTTGCTCTACCAGTGGGTTTAATCTCGCTATCAGTGCTTATGATTATTACTTTGATATGGTTCAGAAGGGATTTCCCCGAACTGAGGGAGAGGTATAAGAGAGAACTGGCGCGGGGTGGAATACGCGACCATGCGGCTGACGCCGGGGTGCGTTTCCTGGCTGGTTGGGATGAGATTAAGAATAGGAAGCTTTTTAACGGCAGTCTAATTATATTTGTCGCAGTTGTCATCCTCCTCGTTATTGACCATAGGTTGGAGCTCTGGTTTGGGCTTGAAGCTAATACATTACTCTTTGCTACGCCAATTCTGGGGGCGGGGATAATAATGCTATGGCGGCGCAGTGAAGCCAGAGAATATATACAAAGGGATGTTGACTGGTGGACACTGGTATTTTTTATGTTTTTATTTGCTCAAGCCGGCTGCCTTCAATACGTCGGCCTCACTGACCGAATTGCCGAGGCCATGCTCAACATCAGTGCAGGTGGTGTTAATAATCTCCTGCCAATAATAATCTTGCTGTGGGCTTCCGGGTTCCTCTCCGCAATAGCGGACAATGTAGTAGTAGTATCCGGGCTGGCGCCGGTAGCCCATACCCTTTCTGCCGGACTGAGCACCTCAGCCCCATGGTGGGCGCTTCTCTTTGGCGGTTGTTATGGTGGCAATATGACCATGATTGGCTCCACTGCCAACATCGTGGCTTTGGGTATGCTGGAAACGAAGACAGGGCACTTAATAAAATTCGGATACTGGCTCAGAGTTGGCTTGTTGGCTTCGTTGATACCAATGGCCATCGGCATGGGGGCAATAATGATTTTTGGCTAAATCACACTGCAGACTGTATTCAGCTTTACCTGCTTTTCTATTCTCATACGGGGATATCTTATATCGAAGAAGACCAAACATCGAAGTAGCACTTTGACTAGCAACTCAGGCAAATTGAATAATTTGAGTGTGTATTGACCGATTTCAGGGTTAGGGTTATACCAATTTCAATAGTGCTGTATATGCTTTTTCCTCGGTATCGGCTATCTCATTAAGGAATACTGAGCAGCCGCGACCATCATATTCCAGTGCTCGCTTGCACAATTTCACAATGAGTTCTCCAGACTTTCTAAAGAAAATAGCTGCGTCGCTCCATTCTTTTCGCCGATATCTCTGCCCCAGTTCCGTAAATACTCGTGACTGTTCAAATCGTAACCCATCGTTGTGAGATAAGTCTTCGCCAATAAGCGGCGGGGTTAATCCAGCATATGCGACCATGTGTCTAAAGCAATCCGTATTCGCCCACGAGATAATCTCTTTTGCCAGGTTTCTCATGGCCGGAATTCCGAACATACTTACAGGTGGTTTGAGCATTTGCCTGGCTTTATAGGCAAAACCTTTAGCAGCAATTTCAAGTTCGGTTGGCATCTTTTCGGGTAATTGGAAAATTCGAAAGGTATTCTTTTTGCTCATGCCCGGGACATTAACATCCAGGGCTTTCTCAAATTCAATGTTAGGAATCTCCTGCACACCACCTACACTGCAGTCGTGAACATAAACTACCTGCCTGTTATCATCGTATCCAACCATGAGGACATAGTGGATAGGTACATGTTCTTTCTTGTATAGTTCGGGGTAGTAGTGCAAGTAATACATATCTAGCGCGCCAACCATCACTGGCTCATCGTTGTCCAGATACTCCTTCATTCTAGGGAATTCATTTTTAAATGATTTACCCTCACTTATGGTCTGAGTGAATCCTATTATCTCGCCCAGGTCTTGGAGCAAGTATTTAGGACTATTACCCCAGTAAACCATGCAAGGCGGTTTAGCCATCTTGAACTTCAAATAAGCGAACGAAGCCATACCACCAATAATAGGTAACAGGAAATAATCATACCTGGCTCCCTGCCATGTTAAAACATCAAATAAGCCATTAACGTAGCAGGTGGATTCGTGGACTTCGTGGGGTATTTTAATCAATTTTGCCATTTTCCTATCGCTTGTAGAAGTATCACCTTGACATAGCAACCCGGGCAAATTGAACAGTTAATTAAATGTGTGGGAATGCAAATCCGTTATGTACAAGGGGTGACTTTTTGAACCGGCAAGAATCTCATGTTAGCTTCACCAAGTATTTCTCGTAATTGACAGCCTGGTATTTCTTGCCCCGAGCAATGACCCTNAAATTTTCCCCCTCCAGCTGCCTCTTATGAGCTTCCTGTCCACCGGGGTACTTGTCATTCAAATAGCCGTCTGCTTTGACCGTCCGCCAGTACGGTATATCTAATGACTTGCCGCCCTTGCTTGCTTCTTCTACCGCATTGGCCGCCACCATAATGAAAATCCCGGTGGTTAAAGAACAACAACCTTTCACATTGTGATTCCTGGCTATTTGCCTGCATACTTCGACAAGAGTGATGAGCATTCCTTTTGGTACCTGCTTCATGATTTCCACTACTTCCGACGGGTTTACCAGTACTATCTCATCACCGACTTCGGCACCCATCTTGTGTACGGCATTGTAACAAGGAAATCTTTTCTCCAGCCCGAGCACTTTAGGAAGAGAGGATTTGTCCTCTAATTTCTCCTGCCAGGTTTTCTTCATTATTCCTCCCAGCGGTACTTGTGTTTCTTTTGGCGTAGCTTATCTAGATCGCATTTATAGCAAAGCCCATTATGGCAGCATATCACCCCACCACACTCAGGACACTGCCACTTCTGTTGTTCTCTTACAAGGAATTCGCTGATACCATTATCTCTGATGTACTCCAGGTTCTCGATCATGCTCATATGGTAGAAAGTGCGGTAGCGCTTGTCGAGGGTCTTTAGCCAGCGGCAGGGGAAATCCTTACAATCGTAACAAAACCGCATAAGTCCCTTCCCTAATAGGTCGCACTTCTTTTTATAGTAACAATTCTTGCCTCGTGGCAGGCAGCCCTCGCAGTACGTCTTCCCGAATCCCTTCTTCTTCAAGTCATTCTTCATCGCCAGGTAGCTGGCACACAAGCTACAGTTCATCCCACAGGCAGCGATTAGTTCTTCATTCATGGCTTATACAGCAACATTATACAGGATTAGAGGCAACAGACATCAGTTCGATAAGAATCAATCTGCATCAGCGCTGGAGTGAACAAGTTGTACAATCCCG
>JGI2171J19970_10000570_pt1 | contig 20005 bp, 17 predicted proteins | sample DeeMarSWOR324_28_FD_19970 | JGI IMG/M metagenome (IMG submission 19970) | reverse complement strand
ATTTGGTGGTAGTGGAATTTTCCGACCAGAAGTCACCCTCCCCTTCGGTATTGACTTTCCAGTTCTAGCTTGGGGACTTGGTGCCGATCGTTTAGCCATGGCCGCTTTGGGAATTGGTGATATTCGTGAGCTAGCAACCCGAAACCTCGGACAGCTTCGCAAAGCCTCAATGAGATTCTAAGGAAGTGGATGTTATGAACGTAGATGTTAGACTATCGGATCTCCTTACACTTGTTGGCCGTGACTTGTCTGAAGAAGAATTGGTAGAAAGCCTCTTCTTACTCAAGTGTGAAATTGATAGTATATCCAATGGCATCGTGACAATTGAAGTAAATCCTGATCGCGTGGATTTGCTCTCTGTAGAAGGCATTGCAAGGGCACTTCGTGGGTTCCTAGAAATTGAAACTGGAGCACCAAACTATTCAATTCGAAAATCTGATTGGCAGGCCATTGTGGACCCATCGGTCAAAGAAGTCCGACCGTTTCTAGCCTGTGGAATCGTCAAAGGTCTCCAATTAGATGACGACCTTATTGCAGAATTCATGCAACTGCAAGAACGCCTTACGGGAACCTTTGGTCGAAATCGAAAAAGAACAAGCATCGGACTGTATGTCCTGGATCTCATTACTCCCCCTGTTCATTATCGAACTGAGTCCCCGGATGATATCAAGTTTGTACCTCTTGAATATTATACTCCACTAACTGCCAGGCAAATACTTAGCCAACATCCCAAGGGGCAAGAGTTTGGCAAAATCATCAAAGACTTTCCCAAATATCCAATTCTTGTTGATGCAGAGAACAAAGTCCTGAGCTTACCTCCTGTAATAAATAGCAATGATCTGGGACGACTTGTAGAGGATACAAAAGATGTCTTCGTTGAAGTAACAGGAACGCATAAGCTGACGACGCTTCAAACTTTGAATATAATGATAACGGCCCTAGCGGAGAGGGGCGGGATAATTGAAGATGTCGAAGTTGTGTATACCAAAGGGAGTGAACGACTCCCTGATCTTACATTCCAACAGCGTGACGTATCTCTGAATTATATTAACAAAATCGTCGGTTATGACTTTGACGATTCTGCAGTAATGAAAGCCCTTGGTCGAATGCGAATGGATTCCTCCGTTCGTGGCGATACGGTTCAAGTAAAAATACCTGCATATCGGATGGATATTCTTCATGATGTTGACATCGTTGAAGATGTAGCGATAGGCTATGGATATGATCGCTTCGAATCAACAACTCCTCAGTTAATGACGCTTGGCAGGGAGTTACCTCTCACAACCCTGTTGCGTACAATTCGTGACCTGATGGTAGGACTCGCTTACCAAGAAATTCACAATTATGTCTTAACTAATACCCGTGTTCTTTTCGAAAAGATGAATCGTCCCATGAAAGAGGTTGTAGAGATTGCCAATCCAAAGTCAATGGAGTATCACCTGGCGCGGAACGCCTTGCTCCCTGGATTACTAGCATTTTTGGGAGATAACACTGCCCAAGAATTACCACATAACATCTTCGAAGTCGGTGATGTAGTCACCTTAGACGCTAATGCAGAAACCTGCACGCGTTCAACTCCCCATCTTGCTGCTGCTTCAGTAAATTCACGCGTTGATATCACTGTATTGAAGGCTAAACTTATGACATTATTGGGGAATTTAGGGCTGTCTGCTACAGTTCGCAAAACCTCCAACGTATCCTTCATCAAGGGACGGGTCGCAAACCTCTTCATTGAGGGGACCCATGTGGGCATAATGGGTGAAATTCATCCGGCAGTACTGAAGAATTACGGCATTGAAGCACCCTGTGTTGCCTTTGAGCTGGAAATCCTTGCGGATTGGATTATCCAATAATACTTCTACTATGCATGCCATTAAGGTTATATTGCTTGATATCTACTGTAATCGAGGGCTTCACAGGTCCTTAGCAGATTGCCTAATGGTTACTGCTCGTACACGGTAACACATACGTGGTGAAAACATTGGGTAAACACACAAATCTTCTATCTCGGCTTCTCCAACTCACTGCGTTGATTTTCTTCATCTTTGCAATATATCGGCTCTACCGGTACTTCACCGGCTGGTTAAATTCACCTGATTACATGATTTATGCGATTTTCGCTGCTGCAATTGTCGGTGTTAGTATACTCATCTTTGATGATGTCTTCAAACCAGGAACTGATTTTGTAGGCTGGGCATTTCTCTTCGGTGTTGGTGTCTTTTCACTGCTGACTGGAGTCATTTTCACCTTCAATCCAGCTTTCATAACCAATAATCCATTTACGGGGATTTGGCTACGCGCGTTCTTTTTCCTTATCATGGGAATTATCGTTATTATTGAATCGTTTCTCGTCCGACGTGAAGTCGTTAAAACTGATCATGGGCTGGTTGCTGATACCGTGGGACCCGTAATCCTCAAATTCGCAGCAACCTTTGGCCTTGCTTGGGGCAGTTATCAAATGGCCTGGGTTCTCGTACCATATCTACGCCTTGTACCTCTCACTAGCATGATGCCCCTTTTCCTCTCTGGACTGGGATTTATCTTTGTTAGCGTGGTACTCTTAGGTTATGTAGAATCCCAAAACCGACAACCCCATTTCCGCTATCGCCGGTTCCCCTTACTGATGAGCTTCCTTCTCCTTCTAATGATATTTCCCGTTACAACCTTCTACATAGTAGTGTTCGTAGAATTTACCAATTACGAGCTCTTATTCAACGCTATCATGGGTTTGGTGGTTAATCTCACCATTCTAAGCACATCATTGTACATTGTGTATCATCCGACCAAAGCGCGCTAGCTTTGGTCTCTACCATTTTTTAAAGACCCAAAAGGGTACAAGCCTGCTGATAGACGGTAGTCCGTACTTCTGGGGTCAATGTTAGAATGGTAACATCATTTCGGTTCTTTATCTGATTCACAAAATGTGTTTTCAGTTTCAATCCTATTGTCCCTAACACGGGCTTAGGTGAATCGAATGCCATAATGACCACGCGCTGAAATTCGGGAACTGCTAATTCCATTTTCCCAATTTCATCAATTACTATGAGCTCTGTTGAAGTTGTTGCATAATCTATTGCGGTGACTCCGACTTCTCGGATGGCATTGAGATCGACTCCATAGCGACCAACTTTCACAGGACTGGAAATATCAACAGCTGCCATAACCTGTTCCGCCCCAGTAGCTATGTCACAGATCAGAAACCCTCCTCGCCTTCCTGAATCTAACCGGAACTCAGGTGTGCTAATTCCTCCCACTTTCAAACCTTCCTGTTTTGCCCTGTCAACAACGCGGTTTACTAATGTACTTTTTCCGCAGCCTGGAAAGCCTGTAATGAGGAGGTTAACCTTAAGCAAGATTAGGCTTCACCCTGATAAACACCTTCATAGGGTTGAGTTTCCTGCATTAATTGGAAAAAGACAAGGTGGAGAAGTCGGGCATTTGGTTTGACAAAAAAGCCATTTGGATTATACACAGTTAGTAATCCACGAGAACGTCCTTCATATCCTGCGTCCCAAACGGCTGATTCAATTGAAACACCGGAACGGAGAAGCGATGACCTCGGACGCCCAATAGCGATTATGTTGGCTGGAATTCGAACGATTTCGTTATAGGTCACAAGGTAGGTTCCAGGTTGAAGATTGTACCATCCTTGCTTTAGTTGGACTTCTTCATAATTGGGAATATGACGCTCTTTGTTAGAGAAATCAATAGTTCCAGCTTCCTTGTAGGTATAGAGTTTTTGAAGTGTCAGTTCCACGCCATTAGGAGAGACTTGGATATTTTGGTCAACCATTTTTGTAATTAGCTTGTGCTTAGAAATCAGCTCAAGAATGGTCTTACGATCTAATACTACCAAATTTGAAGCCCACCTAGTACATGGATGAAGTGTTGAACCCTTTAAGGTGTCTGGTGTAACTCAGGGACTGAGGTTGTTGAAAGGTCTCGGACGGAAAGCCTTTTCCTGAGGTCTTGATAAGATGTGGTTTTATGGGGGAACCTGATAGGTCACCGAAAATTACTCAGAAGCAATCAATTATTTGCTGTCCAGTTTGTGGACAAGACTTGGTTGAACTTCCCTTAGAGCAAATTGAAAAATGTCCGAACTGTGCATTCAACCTAGCTCTTGTTCAATCACCTCACGAATCTCCAACCAAACCTCCTATCCAGGTAGTTGTTCCTCGTTTTGCTTATCTGCTATTAGTAATTCAAGCAATTGTTGCAGCAATCATTGGGCTGTTGTTTCTTTTCTTTGCTAGTCCCTACTACTTTGGAATGCACTTAATATTTGCATTAATTCAGTTCCCTTCAGTTCTCATCATTGCACTTTTTCTAATTGTGCTTCGTTTCCCAAATATTGCCTTCATTGCAAGAATTGGTCTGATTATTTTCAGTATTGTCACTCTTCCTCTAGGTCTTTTTGCCTTCACTGCAGCTTTTTCCATCTCAGCTCCTCGACAACAACCCATAAAACAGCACAACAGTGGAGGGACCAATGGTGGCTGAACGAAGGTATCCCACTCGATTTTGTCCCTACTGTGCAACCGAAATAACGACGCCTACTAAATATTGTGTAACCTGCGGTGTAGAAATTACATGGTCAATAAGAGAGGCGCAGGCCCCTCCATATCCCTGGTCACCCAGAACAACATATGTCATCACAATTATTACATATGGATTATTTTTCGTCCTGACATTCGCGCTACTTTTTTACTATCTTATCTTCTTTGGTATCCCACTCTATCTACTTGACACTATCTTAATCACAGATCCCTTCTTTACAATCATACTCACTTTAGGCGAAGTTACCTTCTTCCTGATTCCCTTTGCCATTGTAAAGAGATTGAAAGTCAGACGAGAGAAACTTGGCCTCTTTTCTGGGGGCATCAGGAACCTATCAAAAGATATTATATTGGGACTAGGCGTGGGCGTAGTTTTGGCTCCGCTAATCTTGCTCCTTGATCTGTATGAACTCCTTGCACCTGGAGCTGGTCCACCACCAACTCCCCCGACCCCCGTTGACCTGTTCTGGATGGGAATGCTGTGTCTTTCTGTGATTCTTATTATTGCACCCGCTGAAGAAGTGCTCTTTCGCGGGTTTATCCAAAACTCCCTAGATGCTCATTATGGTCGAATTGGAGGGCTCCTTGTATCCTCCATTATTTTCGGACTGGCTCATCTCAACCCGTTTATTGGTGTCTTTCAAACAGTTGGAAGCATATTCCTCGGATTGCTATTCCAATGGCGAGGACGCCGTCTTGCCAGTCCAATTGTCGCTCATGCAACCTATGATTGCTTGATAATAATCTTGGATGCCTTCCTTATCTAAACCTCGAAAANCTCCCGTTCGTCAGGCTGGGGACCACTCGCGGTGTTTAAATAAGTTTCTTGGCATCTAGATGTGAGGTCCTAGTCTGCGGTCCGAGAACCAAGGACATCTGACCGGGCAACATCGCCGGAACGGCGAGTAGAGCCTGTGGACCAGTCGGCAGGAGCCGATGGCATGAAGCAGGAAGCTCACACAATCAGATGTGGGCAGTTCACCTAACGAAGACTCGTGCCTTAAAAAAGGGTGAGAAATGGGTTTCCACATAGACTGTAACTTAACCAGCTATGGAGAGGGGGACCTGTACTGGCTAGTTTTCGTCGTGTGTGGAGCATGGCAACAGCAATGGGATCCCCTCCATATAGCTGTCTAATCAGGTTTTGAGTAAAGGTGGGTTGTAACTTATGTTCTGGACGCCATCGTGTGAATACAATCGAGGGAGATCCAGCAGTGACGAGATGTCGTAGAAAACCAGCTAAACTCATTCCATTCTCCATGGGATCTATCCGCATCGAATCATCAAGCACAAGAATAGGTGCACCTTTGAATAGAGTTGTGACCCCGATTTCAATCACTCGAAGACTATCCGGGTGTTGTAGTGGGATTTCGCCTTTACGATGGTGAAGGGTTGTGGGAGTTGAGAAAAAAAGAAGTGATCGGGGCTGCTCAAGGTTACTGGATAGCAAAGTCCGAGTAAAATCACTTCCAAAAAGAACAATTGGCTCAGTGATACCTTGGCGCGTGGGAACCGAGTCAAGAAATGACTTGGCAATTGCTTCAGCCACTGCTCTACGCGAAGCCTGCTCTTCTGCACCTGAATAGACACCTAGTACAACTGAAGGCATTGTAGTCTGGGCTAATGCTTTAGTCTTTAACGTGCTTTCGAAAAATTGGAAATCCGGAGCCCATGCCATAGGATACTTGAGACCCCAGTATTCTTTTCCATCAAATACGAGTTCGAAGGGTACATTATTGAGAAATCCATCTGTGATGAATTGAAGAAATCCATAATTGTGGCTTTGGAGTTCCCGTTCAAGCCGACTCGGAATCAAACCGCGATATAGAAAGGATGCGATGTCTCTTAGATCCGCGATAGGAGGTAGTTCTTGAGTATTTTTGATTCCTTGGAGTGATTGTACAACTGAGGCTAAATCCGGTGAGATGGGTAAAGTATGGATACCGTGTCGACCGACATGGTCTAATGTAGTGACAATAATTCGTTGTTTTTCAAGTAGCACGTCATAGTTAATTAGAATCCACCGGCGGTCGGTAGGCATGAGGGTCATGAGTTTTTGTGGCATCTTATAATCTGAAGGCAACATCCCTCTTCCTGGGTCTGGACACGCTGCAGCGATTACGTTACGGTTGACATTCATTTTCTCCAATGATTCGACTAATTCAGTTCTAAGTGCCTTCCGACGGGATTTGTACTCTTCTTGGAGGAGACTTTTTGGAGGTAAATGTGCGAGTTGCTGTCGCAGACCGCTTATTTGTGTGAGAAGATTAGTTTCTTCTTGTAGTAATTTTGGTAAATCCACACAACGTTCATACCCGAGATTATCGGATAGATAAGGATGCAATTTAGCGATTTTACGAGGGCTAGACCAATCAATCACCTTGTCTACAATCATTCGATCATTCTGTTTATGATAGTAATGTGTAGCAATCAGGATTGCTTCTTCTAAGGCATGTTGCATTTGGTTCCACGCAAGAGGAAGATTTTCAATGTTGAAGTCAGTGGGAATATCAAGTTCTTCACCAATTGAAATTGCCTGCTCAATTAGCTTCAGGATGTCTGATATTCCAGCAGAATCAACCAGTAAATTCGCCTGTCGCAAAAGGGTTTGAAAATACTCTTCACGGTATTCGGCTTCGCTGAAAATGCTTGCTGCCTTTTCATAATATTCCAAGGCTTTTGCTGAATCTTCTGCTTCAACTAAAGGCGCTAATTCAAAGTATAATCGACCCTGAAATTTTTCCTCAGTGGATGGTTTAAGTGTCAAAAGAGAACCTTTGAGCGCATCTTTGCGTAGGCTGGGTTTTTCGAGATTACGATAAGCCTCAGCCAATTGATAATATGCTTCACTTGTGTCAAAGCTGGGCTCAGCTTTAAACTCTTTAATCGCTTGACTTAGATACTGCGCAGCTTCCGTATACTCGGCATTTCGCATCAAAACCAATCCAAGATTAATCGCAGCCTCTGCACGAAGCTCCATTGGGAGTTGTTCATCATGAATGGCTTGTTCCAATATGCCTTTGACCTGCTCTGGTGCCTGAGCCTCTAAAGTTAGTTGTGTAAGACTGACCATCAGAGATGTGGCTAATAGAGTTCTTCCCTGAGCATTCGCTTCTTTTGCAGCTTTTTGTAAAAGCGGAAGGTCCTCTTCAAGTCGTTGGGTCCTTCGGGAAGCATTAAGCAATAAACGGTATCCCCGAATTTCCATCTTTTCTTCAGGATGATCTTTTAGCAACAAAAGAGCCATTTTGCTTTGTTCTATCGCTTCTGGATATCGTTCAAGTTGATAGAAGGTTTCACCTACTTCGATGTATATTTCTGCTTCTTCTTTCTGGCGTTTATGTTCTTGATAATAGCGAATAGCTTGTGTAAATTCCTGTTCCGATTGCTTATCTTTTCCAAGGCGTAGAAGTGCTTTTCCTTTCGAAATGCGCGCGTGAATATTTCTAGCTTGTTCGCCTAATTGTGAGAATATCTCAATGGCTTTGTCAAATAGACGGAGTGCTCTCACATCCTGAACCAAGCGCTCTAAGATTTGAGCCACTATCAGTGCACTTTCTGCAAAGGCTATAGACGCTTTTTGGTTTTGGAAAAATTGGAGCGCTGCCTCGCCATGGGGGAGTGCCTGTTCTGGTTGATCTTTTTCCAATAAAAGACGTGCTGTGTGAAATTCGCATAAGGAGAGGCCTGTTTCATCATTGGCCTTTGAAAACACAGTTCGAGCTTGTTCGATGTGTTCTTCTGCCTTGTCCAGGTTTCCCTCAGCTTGGTAAATGCGTGCTACTCCAAGAAGTGCATGAGCCCTTGGTGTCGGTTTTCCTGCTGTTCCCCATAATTCGATTAGTTGTCTTAGGACCCTTTCTGCGTCATCGTACGCAGCAAGCTTGTGAAGGATACTAGCATATTCTGTAAGCGCTTTACCACGAAGTTCCACGTCATCTATTTGTTCAGTCATTTTGACTGCAGTGGCAAGATGCTCAGAGCCCTCCTGATATCTTCCAGATTTTGATAATAAACTGCCACTCTCAATTAATAGTGATACTCGCGCTGATTTTTCTTCTCCTGGAATTTGGATTTCCAATGCTTGACTAAAAGCACGATTCGCCTCCTCATTGTAACCCAGCTGGTCCATTATTCTCCCCATTGTCAACAGGGCGGTCCGGAGGCTAGAGGGCTCTTTTACCCCTCGTAAGATTCGAATCGCTTGGGTGCTAGTGACAAGTGCTTCTTTATACTGTCCGAGGTTCACCAAAGCCTGAGTCATATAAATTGAGACAATACCCGCTTCACGTTTTTTCCCCTCCCGCTCGTATATCTCTAATGCCCGTTTCCATTCCTCTAAAGCCTTCTTAAAGGCTCTCTCCCTGTAATGGCTTTTACCCTTTGTAACTAATACATGTGCCTCGGATGAAGTCGACACTTGGTAAGGTCCTCCATGGTATGTTATCTTCGTAATCTATTCTTTTTACTCTTTTATTGCTTCCATATGCAATGACCAAGCTGGACGGGTGTCAAACCGCGAACCTTGCATCTGTGGAAATCTACTTTGGTAAGCATTCGTCCTATACACTTTTTGAAAACCCGCTTTTTTCAATGAGAGGACGAGTTTCTCTTCATTCCACCAATTAACATGAATTCCTCCATAACGGTGCTGAATATCAGGGGTCAACCATTCACCAATCCTTTTGGAATAATGGTTAAGGAAATTCTGTTTAGTCATGGTTCGAAAATTGCGTTGGATGGACTCTGGGGACTCATTGATATCGAGATCATGATCTGATCGTACGAAGTAACCTGCAAACATATGCAAAAGACACTGTTCAATTACAGTATATTGGCGATATTCTTCATCAATCCGATAGAAGAAGTCGAAATCATGATTCTTCGTGGCTTCGTAGGCTAAATCGATATCAGGAACAACAAACCGTACCGCTCCGTTATTTTCGAGACACCGATAGCATTCCCCTATCACATGTTCACTTTGCTGATCAGGTAAATGCTCAAGTACGTGCTCGGAATAAAACAACTGAACCGAATTATCAGGAAAGGGAAAAGAATCACTACTCATTAAATCCAAGCTGTAATCAATATACTGTCGGGGAATCCGATACCAAGGTGTCCGAAAATCCAAAACTTTCCAACCACGTTTGTAAAAATGTCCTCCTCCAATGTTAACCTGCATCACCTTCGGCTTGAACAAGACCTTATCGACACTCACTCGTAGAACCCACACCTTAAGCCAGAACCTCTGGAATAATGGGACATGACTGCGTAGGAATGAGAGAACAGGCTTATACACTCACTCAATTCCTCCTATGCAAGGATCGACAATGCATTTTTCCCATACCCTCTTAACTCTCTTTAGCTTTTGTTCTGCCTGACCAAGAAGATTTACTCCTCCTTCAAGGGTTCAGCTGTTTCCTTCTTACGACTCATGATTCGATAAAATTTGATAATTGGGTTTAGCCATCGTTTCGAGGCTCTCGAGAGGATATCCAGATCTTCATTAGTGAATACTGAAAACAATGCGGATACAATCAGGATTAGTAGAAACGATATCCCAGTTATAATAAGCGTGTCTATGATATCTAGGGGCGAAAGAAGGACCGCTAACATATACACGACGAAGAATTGGATTGGAATTAAAGCGAGTAATCGGAGCAGGCTTCCTCGAGGTACTAGTGCTAGTTCCTTGGTTTGCCATGTCAATAGGGCGAATGTTAAGGCATAGCCAAAAGTTACACACATGGCTATCCCGATGGTGCCCCAAATCCCAAAGAGTCCGAAGGCAAAGAAGAGCGCCAGAAAGATAGCTATGTTGACCACGAAGAGGATGGAGAAGATCATCATCTTGTAGGTCTCTCCTTTAGCTCCCCGCATTCGGAGGAAGAGAGCGGAGAGAGCGAAAAACATCATTGTCAGTGTTGCAAATGAGAGAATCAGCCCACTTTCTGGAAGAATATACTGCGGACCAAGAACAATGTGGATTATCGGTATTCCTGCGAAGATGAAAATACATCCACTGAAAAGAACGGCTATGAATAGCATTTTGAGAGTAATCCCAAACGCTATGCCTTCCCGTTCAGGACGAGAAGCAAGAACTTTGGTCATAATTGGCAGAAAGGCAATCAGAAGGGTCAAGATTGCTTCTTCAGCAATCGAGGGGAGACGGCTAATGGTCCGATAAACTGCTAAATCTCCATAACCAAAGAACAGGATTATGATGTATTGATCAATAAAACCTCGAAATTGGTTGAAAATGAAAATAATGATCATGGGCAAAGCAAAGATCAGTAGGGCTTTGGTTGGACGAACTAGCTTGTAAAGGTTGAGTTTCCGTTTTAGCCCACTTGTGGGAATTAGAAAAATGAGGGTTATCAGATCAGCGATTATCCACCCCCAAAAAATCATCATGATATTTGCAGTGAAGAACAAGAAGACAAGAGGGAGGATGAAGTTAAGTACACTTCTTAGGGCTCCAAAGAGCACATTCTGCTCGATTTTCAAATATGACAGTTGTACACCCTGCAATAGAAGAAAGAGAGATACTTGGGCTGTTGAAATTAAAACAACAACTCCAAGATCAGACACTATGCTAAGCCCGATTCCAGATAAGTATAGGGCTGTTAGAATGGGAACGAGAATAATCGTTTCAATAATACCATATATAAACATCTGGTGAACTAGCTTATCAGCTCGACTGGGATCTGTTTCTGATAAAGCTCGCTGATGCATCGTCCAAGCAATCCATGGGATAAGGACTCCACTGACAAGGGTAATGCCCAATGTTATGGCTTGAACGAATCCTAATTCATCGGGACTTATCCAGCGGGCGATAATAAAGATGTAAACGAGCTGAACACCACGGACTATCCCCACTCGAAGCCACGCTAGCCCCGTTGATCGAACATACCTAACTGCATAGCCGGTTTTCTCGCCTTCGGCTTCAGTCAAAGCTACACACCAAATGGATAACTCTAATCAGAAACGAGGAGCTGGCCAATATACCGTTCAATTGTATCTTTGAGTATCCCTCGTGTTTCAAGGATGAATTCAGCTGCTTCCCGTACAGCTCCTTCTCCACCCTTTCGGGTAGTAACCCAATCGGAATGCTCTTTCACTTGAGGTGCAGCGTCTGCAACTGCAATTCCTAACCCTACTTGCTGTAGAACAGGGATATCATTCAAGTCATCACCAATATAGGCTGTTTCGTCAAGCTGCAGCCCTAATTGATCCAGCAGGGATTGGAGTGCTTTGTGCTTGTTATGGATGTCTTGGAGAAGATGGGTAATTTTGAGTTTTTTGGCTCGCCGAGTCATAATTTCTGTTTTTTCTTGGGTGATTATTGCTATTTGGATGCCAGCGGTTCGTAACAGATTGAGTCCAACTGCGTCGCGTGTGTTGAATTTTTTGAGCTCGTTCTTCTGGTTGTCATAGTACATCCCTGCGTCCGTTAAGACTCCATCGACATCCATAACGAATAACTTGATTTTCTCTGCCTTTTGCTTCACACTAGCACCTCATCGGAAGAGTTCAGCAATCCTAATTTCAGCAGTATTTTGATGCTGATTTAAAGATGATGTTATGACACCTGTTAGCAGTACAATACTAAGGTGCAATTTCCTAATCAAGAGAATTGGACTGTGCATATAAGAAGACTATGTTAGTTACCATGGTACACAGTACTGGAAGCAAGGGAACCAGGGAGGCGAGAATTGGTGTAATTATTGGAGATTATTGGCTCCCAACTGTTCATCTTCTTTGATGTCCACTTTGGCTGTTTTGCCAATGACTTCATGCAGCCGATATGGTGAAAGACCAGTTCCTGGGCTCTTTGCAATGACCATTGATTCGTCAATCTTCGTTCCGCGTGGAATAGCTTTTCGAGCAACAAGACTTTTTCCGAGTTTATGTCGAATCGGCACCTCTTCATCGATAATGATGAGTTCGCCAGTCCCTCTAGCTTGTTCTAAAGCTCGAATGTCTCGAACCAGTTTGATGATCCCTTGTGGTTCCAATGAGGCAGCATGATCACCACCTTTCATGGTTCGATCAAGTGTAATGTGGCGTTCCACAAGGTCAGCTCCCATAGCCACTGCGGCCAAAGAGATTGCTATTCCCCGTTCATGTCCCGAATAGCCAACCGGCACACCATAACGTTTCTTCAGTTTCTCAATACCACGGAGATTGATTTGCTCAAATTCGCTCGGATAGGTTGAGACGCAATGCATCAATGCGATTTGATCATTATGTTTCTGAATGCTTTTCATGGCGAGATCAATTTCCTCTTGCGTTGACATACCGGTCGATACAATCATGGGTTTCCCTTTCTTCGCGACATGCTCGAGAAGCGGTCGATTAGTTAAATCCGCTGATGCGATTTTATAAACTGGAATCTTGAATTGTTCCATGAAATCTGCACTTACTTCATCCCAAACCGACGCAAAGAAGATGATTTTCTTTTCTTGACAATATTTTGAAATCTCTGAATATTCTTTCTCAGAAAACTCCAGTACTGCACGATGCTCGCCATAAGTTCTTCCAAAACTGTGGGGGCTCTCATAAGGGCGGTTAAGTGCCTCCTTTGTTAAGATAAGATCGGCAGTCCGTTTCTGAAATTTCACTGCATTGGCATTAGCCAGAGAAGCCACATCAATGAGCTTCTTTGCAATCTCAACACTTCCTTGGTGGTTGATACCAATTTCAGCTACAACGAAAGCTGGTTGTCCTTCTCCAATGGTCTTGTTACCAATCTTAATGGTCTTCATTTTCCTTTCACCTGAGTTTTCCCTTCACTCCTTTTGATTCTTTTGAATGCAGCGATTTTTTCTGCAAGCCAAAAATCAAACTCTGTATCGATTTCTATCGAATCGATTTCTTCCATTATGACATAAGCAATTTTGCCACCAAGGCGATTGTGCAGTTTCATCAGAATTTCCCGTTTCGTAATATAGAGTGCCCCATTTTCCCGGAATTTTGGAGTGAGTTCCTGACGTCGTTTTCGTTCAGTGTACTCTGGCTGAATCTGTTCGTCCTTTAATTTCCAATAGAAGTGGCGGTCTTCAACTACCGAAAGGAGCGAATCAGCTGTTTCCTTTTGTATAATTTCAATACCCTGATCGATGACAGCCGAATCTAAAAATGGGGAGGTCGGCTGCAGGAGAACCACATACTCCGGACAATATCCTTCCTTTTCGTTCAGCCATTCCACTACGTGCTGAAGCACAGGTTCTGTTGCAGTTTCATCCCGGGCTAATTCTTCAGGACGCATAAACGGAACTTCAGCACTACACTCTATCGATATCTTTGCAATCTCTTTATCATCCGTCGAAACAATAATCCGATCGAGATATTGGGAACCGAGAGCTGTTTGGATTGTGTGACAGACTAAGGGTTTGTCAGCGAGCATTCGGATGTTCTTTCGGGGAACACCTTTTGAGCCTCCTCGGGCTGGAATGATTGCTAGAAACTGTGGTTTTTTCTTACTCATCTTCACCGCTCCAGTCATTCTGACACGTCAATTCGTTAGTGTGTTTTTTCTCCGAATCTGTATTATTTAACTCATAGGGCTTTAGTATTCTACTAACAAACCAGCACTCTGCTCTCCGGGAACTGCAAAGGTCCTGATAATCTAAAGATTTTTCAGAACCCTTTAAGTTGCTTTGAGGCATAATCACAACTCGCTTCGTAGTAGGTGGCTAAATGAAACAATTATTTCGTTGGCTTGATGAAGTAAAGTCAGCCAAAGTAATAGAAGACAAGCCACTAATTGAAACAACGAAGTACAAGGATTTTGCTTTTTGGTGGATTCTACGGAATCGAATCTACACTGACCTGCTTATCTTTTTCACATCAGGACTAAGGCTCTATCGACCCTCATCACGACAGCGAATTATTGGACGGTTTACCTTTCTCTATTTACTGGTCATCCTAGTCCAATCAATCATTAGTAAACTCATTAGCGTGGGTCAAAAACGAAATGAAGCTTCTCACCCAGTTCTGCTCACAGCCCAATTTGAATCTTGGAAACCTATTAGAGATATTCCGACCGGTCAACTGGAGAAAGCACACGTGATTTTCGAGCCTGTCCTAAAGCAACTGCGACAGACTCGCCCCCAACTATGCTATGTCTCGTTAGCACATCTGGGATTTTCTGGGGTGAGTAAACTTAAGCAAGCCCTGGAGATGAAACAAGCTGCAAACTTGGGACATTTTCGAATACTCGAATCGTATCTGGGCATTAACACCCTTGCACGGTTCCTCTATGCCCGACGCCATTTCAGCCGGGTTTCTAAGAAACTACAACAAAGCCAAAACACAAAGAACGTTCCCCGGTTAAACGGCATTGATGTGTTTACTGCATTTTCTGATTACTTCGACTACTATTACACGACATATCTACCATTATTAGTCCTACTTTACGAATTAGATCTTCAAGTCTGTAAACAAGAGGAACCAGCCCTTGTTTTGCTAAGTAACGAATATGGGGGATATGAGAGAGCGCTTATCATGGCAGCCCATGCCCAACATATTCCAAGTCTAGCCATCCAACATGGCATTATTGATGAATACAAAGCCGGTTACATGTTTGCAGCTAATGATGTATCAACTACCGGATCAGCACATTATCCCTTTGTCCCGATACCGACCAATACTACTGTCTATGGTTCATTCACAAAAGATCTGTTGACGCGAAGCAGTTCTTTTCCTGATAATGCAGTCGTGGTTACCGGACAACCTCGTTATGATTCACTGCTACATGTTGAACGGCTCTATGATAAAACCAGGTTTTGTAATCGGTTTCAAATTGACCAACAGAAGAAACTGGTTCTAATCACAACACAACCTTTTCCGATGGAGAGTGTTCGAGAAAAATTCATCCTCAGCACAATCAAAGCCCTCAACCAAATTCAAGGTATACAAATTATCGTCAAACCCCATCATAACGAGACACAAGAATGGTACGAAAACCGAGTGAAAACACAGAATATCATAATTCTTCCACCCCGATACGACACCTATGAAGCACTATATGCTTGCGACCTCTTGATTGCTCAAACTTCAACAACTATCCTTGAAGCCATGATTCTGGAAAAAGAAGTGGTTGTCGTAAATCTGTCCAACTTGCCAGAGGTGCTCCCCTGGGTTGAAGAAAAGGCAGTTTTTGGTGTCTATAATGAAGCCGATCTAGTCAAGAATTTTCAAAGCGCGCTCTTCGACAAGAAGGCTCAGATGGCGACACAGAAAGATCGAAGGACATTTCTGACAAAGCATATTTTCAAAACCGATGGAAAATCATCGGAACGAGTAGCTGCACGCATTCTTTCTCTACTACAGGAAAAAGAATCCTAAAAATTCTCAATAAAGGATATCAATTTCCTCACTAGTGAGATTCTTATAATTTGAAGAGTATTTTCGCCAAGTAATAACGGATAGTGCGAGATAGTGCTGAATGCAATTCGCTCAAACGCATCGCTTTGGGACCTTTACGCCAAAGTTGAAGAATACAACCCTCAGCACTTAGATGAGCATGACCGATTTCTCTACAAATACTCAAACCAAAATAACATCCTTGAACCCACAGTCTCTGAATTCTTAGTTCAACAGGGTATGAACATTGATTACCCGGATAACTATGAATTCGGAATTTGTCTAACCCATGATGTTGACACAGTCTTCTTGTCAAAGAAGCGTGCGCTCTACGAAGCGGCACGCCGGGGAATCCGTTTCAGAATAAAACAAGCCACGAAAATGCTTATGGGTGGTGTCAGTAAGCATTACAACCCCCGATGGAACTTCAATCAAATAATGGATCTTGAAGATTCCTTTGGAGCGAAGTCGACATTTTTCTTTATGGCATTAAAACCTAGAGAGCCTGCTTACAATTATCGATTGGATCTTCTCCAACACGAATTGGACACCATTATCGAAAAAGGTTGGGAAGTTGGACTCCATGGAGGGTATTATGCATACAATGATCTCGAACGAATCACAACCCAACGGGACCGGTTGGAAGCGATTTCAGGTAAGACGGCGAAAGGGTATCGAAATCATTTCCTACGATTTGCCGTCCCGACAACGTGGGAATTACTGACAACTGCAAACTTTAGTTATGACGCAACTTTCGGTTATTCGGAGACATTTGGGTTCCGAAACGGGATGTGCCACCCCTTTCGACCTTACAATATCACAACCGATACGCCAATTAAGATCATCGAAATTCCCCTGATGCTCATGGATGTTTCATTAATTCGGATGCAAATTCCCCCCAATCAAGCCTGGCCGAAATTACGCTCACTACTCGATTCAGTGCGAAAAAACAAAGGAACCGTCTCAATTCTTTGGCACAACAACCGGATGGATGGTGATTGGCTCAAACTGTATACGAAGATCCTACAATATGGAAAGGAGAAGCATGCCTGGATGACTACTGGTGAGGAACTTAGTCAATGGTGGGAAAAACGAGTTATTTAGCGTCATGGTGAGGAAAATTAAGGTCTTTGTTACTGATGCAAGTTACAAACATACACTAGCAGCAGTACGAAGTCTAGGCCGAAAACAAATCGAAGTAATTGCTGGCTCCTCCTCACGCTATGCGCAGGCCTTCTATTCGAAATATTGCAAGAAAAAATTGATTTATCCCCCATTGGAGGAGGAAACCCGGTTCATCAGGGTAATGGACAGATTACTGAAAACCGAAAAGGTAGACGTGTTACTACCCATTGGATACCAAGCCACCGCGGTCCTATCCAAGTATCAGGAGCAGTTTTCTAAACGTGTCCAGATGCCGATAGCTCAACAAGACTCACTGCGAATTGCTGGTAACAAAAATGAAACCCTAGAATTCGCGGAACAACTGGGCCTTCGTATACCCCGGTTTTACCGAAAAATCGACGAAATCAACCAATTCCCAGTGGTCATAAAGGGAAGTGAAGGCGCCGGACAAGTTTGGTATGCGACATCCAAAAAGGATCTCGCCAAACAACACTTTGATGGCCAGATAATCCAAGAATACATTCCAGGAGAGGGCTACGGCTTCTTTGCCTTATACAATCATGGGAAGCTTCGAGCCTTTTTCATGCACCGCCGAATCCGTGAGTATCCCATAACCGGAGGTCCGAGTACCGCCGCAGAAAGCACCTATGATCCCAATCTCAAACAACTGGGAATGAAATTATTAGAGGGACTAAACTGGCATGGCGTGGCCATGGTTGAGTTCAAGAAAGATAGACGAGATGGAAAATACACACTCATGGAAGTGAACCCCAAATTCTGGGGTTCTCTCGACCTTGCTATCTCCTCAGGAGTTGATTTCCCATATCTTACTGCTAAAATGGCCATGGACGGCGATATTCAACCCGTTTACTCATATCAAGTCGGAAACCGGTTCCAATGGCTTTTCCCAGATGAACTGCTGCACCTCGCAGCACGTCCCCAATCCGTTGGAAGTGTCCTCGCAGACTTTGCCAATTATCACACAAAGAGCAATGTGACTTTGCGAGACATTAAACCTACAATGTTCCAACTTTTCTACACGGCTTGGGAATTCCTCACCCGGATTCGCAAAGGTGAATTACGCTATCCACATGGAATTCCTAGTATAGGACAGAAACGAAAGTGATTGGTTTCATTTCAATGATATCAAACTATGAGGTGAAAAAGCCTGGAATTTGACCTCCACATCCATTCGAAATATTCCTTTGACTCGTTAACAGAGCCCAAGACAATTTTGAAAATGGCTAGGAAACGGAGGCTAGATATCATTGGAGTGACGGACCATGGAACGATCCGAGGAGGGTTAGAAACCCAAAAAATGAGTAGAAAGCTTGCTAGTGATGTTGTTGTGGTAGTGGGAGCTGAAATTCATACGAATGCCGGTGACCTTGTTGGTCTGTTCCTCAATGAAGAAATTCAAGGTCACAACATCGAAGTGGTAATAGATGAAATCCGCACACAAGATGGGCTCGTATTTTTACCGCATCCTTTCAAAGGTCATGATATTGCACAAATACAAAGTGTTCTTGATCGAATTGATTTAGTGGAATTCTTGAACGCTCGTGCACCATTGACTCCAGACGAATCGCAAATTGTTGCTTCTTGGAATATTCCGTTCGTGAGTAGTAGTGATGCCCACTTAGCCCGTGAAATAGGACTTTGTCGGACCGAAATTCAGTCACTCCAAGTAAAAGATGATCTTGAGACAGTTAAGAAATCCCTCACAAATCTAAGTAAACAAATTTTGAAAGGCTCCTTTTCTCCTCCTTACTTTGAAACCATGTCCCAACTCATTAAATCAATTAAAACGAAACGATATCAACGCATACCTCTTTTTGCGTTGATCCACCTCAGAGAAATCCTAAAATCCGTACAGAAGCGTCGTTTCCAGCTCCCAGATTATTCAAATCCCACGTATTATCTCCAGATGAAATGATGTCCTGAAAATACCTTATATTCCCTTAGTTGCACCTTTACAATTGGTGACGGTCTTGACAGCTTCCGACGAAATCATAAGCATCCTCAAAGAGGAAGGAATCAACTTCTTCACAACATATCCCTGTGCAAAATTCCAAAACCTCTACAACTTAGTTCATTCACAATTCATGAGTCTAGGCGTTACAAAAGAGGAAGATGGCGTTGGAATCTGTGCTGGAGCAAGCCTTGCTGGTGCCAAAGCAGCAATGCTGATTCAAAGCACAGGTCTTGGAAATATGATCAATGCCCTTTGCTCACTCACACTTACCTACGAATTACCTCTACTAGTTCTTGCAAGTTGGCGTGGTGTCTATAAAGAAAACATTTCAGCACAAATCAAGTTGGGAAAAAGTCTACCCAAAATCCTCGAAGCGATTGGGGCCCAATATTGCATTGTAACTTCAAACAAAGATTTACCGAAACTACAACAAGCTGCAAAAGACGCCTATCGCCTCAATTCACTCCAAATAGTTCTACTCAGTCCTGAATTATTTGAAAACGAGCCATTGGCAGAATCTGGACCGAATATCTCCCATATCATGGTGCCGACAGAAGAGAAGGCATTCCCTGGAGCTGAAGCAACACTTACCCGCTACGAAATCCTTCAAGCACTGGAAACATATTTTGAAAACAAACTCGTCATCTCAAATATTGGGTTTCCATCACGAGAATTACATGATATCAAACCTCAACGCACTAATTTCTATATGCTTGGAAGCCTTGGACTCGTCTCATCCGTCGGCCTTGGGATTGCCCTTTTTTCAAAACATGAAGTTGTTGTAATAGATGGAGATGGAAGTCTATTGGCTAATCTTGGGATCCTCGCTTCTATTGCTCAAGCTGAACCACCAAATCTTACAATCCTTGCCATCGACAACGGTGCTCATGGTTCAACTGGAAACCAAGCCACACCAACTGCAACCTGTGTCGATTTAGCTCAAGTTACAAGAGGTCTTGGGTTCACCAATGTTTTC